>Scrappy_p2__coassemble_732_pt1 | contig 30305 bp, 23 predicted proteins | sample Scrappy_p2__metabat2_low_PE_008 | metagenome-assembled genome bin Scrappy_p2
TAAATCAAAATTGACGTTATGCAGATATAATGTAATGGAATATAAATGTGAATAAATAAGGAAAGTGAGGTGCACTATGACAAACTTTGATTATTTGAAAAAAGAAGATGAATTTAAAAGTTTTATTGATATAGCGATTGTTGCGGAAAAGACATATAGGATCGACAGCAATACTTGCATTATGAATTGTCGTAGAGCGATGGAAGCAGCGATTAAGTGGATGTATTCCGTTGATGATGAATTAACACTTCCTTATAAAGACAATTTACATACTCTAATGAGTTGTGATTCATTTAGAAACATTATTGATAGGGATTTATATAGACGTTTGGAATTCATTCGTACCTATGGAAATGATGCGGCTCATAATAGTGGAGAAAAGGCTAAAAAAATCGCAGAAGTCTGTCTGAAGTACCTCTTCTACTTCACAGACTGGATTGCCTATTGTTATGGAAGCGATTATGAAGAGAGAGAATTTGATCCAATGCTTCTAGAACAAGATGATGTACTCGCTGTTCCACAAGCGAATCCGGAAATCGATCTAAAGGCATTGATTGAAGAAAATAAATCTTTAAAAGAAGAACTGAGTAAGCGTAGGGCACAACAACAAGAAACTTATGTCACAAAACCTTTAGATTTATCTGAATATAGCACACGAGAATTATTTATCGATGCATTGCTGATGGATGCGGGATGGGTAAAAGATAAAGACTGGCTCAATGAAGTCCGCCTAACAGGAATGCCGAATTCATCAGGAGTAGGATATGCGGATTATGTTTTGTATGATGACATGCAAAAACCGTTAGCAGTTGTTGAAGCGAAAAGAACATGCGCAGATCCTTCCAAAGGTAGACAACAAGCGACTTTATATGCCGATATTTTAGAAAAACAATATGGGCGCAGACCGGTTATTTTCTTGACGAATGGTTTCGAGACAAGAATTATCGATAATCATTATCCAGAACGAAAAGTGTCTTCAATTTACTCAAAACGAGACTTGGAAAAGTATTTCAATTTAATGAGAACGCGATCTCATTTAAATTTTATCAATATCAACAAAGATATTGCGGGTCGATACTATCAAGAAGAAGCGATTCGTGCGACTTGTGAAACTTTCGATCAAAAAAACAAAAGAAAAGCATTACTTGTTATGGCAACGGGATCTGGTAAGACAAGAACAGTCATTGGCCTTGTCGATGTACTTTTAAAAGAAGGTTGGATCAAGAATATCTTATTCTTGGCGGATCGAAATTCATTAGTTACCCAAGCAAAAAGAAGTTTTGGCAATATGCTTCCCGACTTATCGACGACAAACTTAGTGGAAGATAAGACAAATTGTAATGCGCCGGCTGTTTTTTCTACGTATCAAACGATGATTGGCTGCATTGATGATGTTCAATATGAGGATAAAAAATTATTCACTTGTGGTCACTTTGATTTGATCATTTGTGATGAGGCGCACAGATCAATTTATAACAAGTACAAAGACATTTTTAACTATTTTGATGCGCCGATTGTCGGTCTGACGGCTACGCCTAAAGATGAAATTGATAAAAATACATATTCTTTATTTGAACTCAATGATGGCGATCCTACGTATGGGTATGAACTTGCCCAAGCGGTAAAAGATGGATATTTAGTTGATTTCCTTTCAGTTGAGACGAATTTGAAGTTTATATCGCAAGGTATTGCCTGGGATCAATTGTCTGAAGACGAACAAGAAGAATATGAAAATACCTTTACGGATGAAAACGGGAATCTGCCGGAATCAATCGAATCTTCTGCATTGAATACATGGGTATTTAATGAAGATACGATTAGAAAAGTATTGAAGATTCTCTTTGATTATGGGATCAAAATCAATTATGGCCAAAAAATAGGAAAGACGATTATCTTTGCCAAGAACCATAAGCATGCTGAGAAAATACTTGAAGTGTTCAATAAAGAATATCCAGAGCTGCTTGGTTATGCAAAAGTGATCGACAATAAAATTGACTATGCTCAAAGTGCTATTGATGAGTTTTCGGAGGCAAACAAACTACCGCAGATTGCAATCTCGGTTGATATGCTTGATACCGGAATTGATGTTCCGGAAGTCGTTAATCTTGTCTTCTTTAAAAAGGTCATGAGTAAAGCAAAATTCTGGCAAATGATTGGAAGAGGAACGCGCTTATGTCCGGGACTGATCGATGGTCAGGATAAAAAAGAGTTTTATATCTTTGATTTCTGTGGGAACTTTGAATTTTTCAGAATGAATAAAGGTAAAGCCTATGCGAATACGATCGCTTTACAGGGAGCGATCTTTGATTTGAAATTCCAAATTGCCTATAAACTGCAAGACTTGGCTTATCAAACAGAAGAGCTCAAAGCATGGAGACAACAATTAGTTGCAGAAATGGTGGATAAGGTAAAAGAATTGGATCAGAAAAAGTTTGATGTTAGACAACACATCAAATATGTAGATTTATATTCGAGGCCGGAAAGCTATAATGCTTTGACTTATGAAAATTGTATAGATGTAAAAAATGAACTTGCACCATTGATTAAACCGAATGAGGATGAGATCAATGCGGTGCGTTTTGATGCATTGATGTATGGAATTGAATTGGCTCATTTAATGCAGAAAAAATATTCTAGATATAAAACCGATTTGGTAAAAAAAGTGAAGGGGATTGCGAGTGTTGCCAATATTCCGGAAATTCAAGCGCAGTCACCACTTCTAGAGAAAATCTTGCATACAAATTATGTAGAAGAAAGTGACCTGGATGATTTTGAAATCATTCGAAAGAGTCTTCGTGATTTGATCAAATATATTCCTAAGCAAGGAAGAATTTATGAAACAGATTATGAGGACGATATTTTATCGATCGATTGGCATGAATCGGAATTAGAAAATGATGATTTACAAAATTATAAAGACAAGCTTGAATTCTATATCAAAGAACATCAAGAAAATAATCCAGTGATCTTAAAACTAAAGGAAAATAAACCTTTAGATGAAACGGATATGGATGCACTCGAAGACATGATCTGGAATCAGCTCGGGACCAAACAAGATTATTATTCCGAAGTGGGAGAAAAACCACTAGGTGAATTTGTACGCGAAATTGTGGGCTTAGATATGAATGCTGCAAAAGAGGCGTTCTCAAAATATTTGGACGAAAGAGAAATGAACAGCCATCAAATCTACTTTGTAAACCAAATTGTAGAGTTCATTGTGCGTAACGGAATGATGAAAGATTTGTCTGTTTTACAAGATTCTCCTTTTACTGATCAAGGAAATGTTGTTGAGCTATTTGGCGATAACATTACCTTGTGGAGTGGCATTCAAAGTGTAATCAATAGTATCAACAAGAATGCCCTTGGTGATGAATAAATTTTTAAAGCGTATTGTATAGGAAATATGTGCGGCGAAGAATTCAGATGGATTCTTCGCTGTTTTTTAATGCTGCTTCTTTCTGTCGTTTTAAATGACGCATGATTAGCTTGCCTGACATGCTGAGTAAAACATGACTTACAACAAGATTTTTCTGATTACGAAATCAAAAAATCCGAAGGAGAAAACTCCTTCGGACGACTAGATATAAATTTTGACTTGTAGAAATAACGTTTGATTATGGAAATGGAATTGTTTATTGGGGGATTATTGTTGTTTTGAAGAACAACATTTTTTAGAGCATTGCTTGCCATAAGGGCAGCCAATGCACTTATGTCCTTGCTTTTTTGCTTTGTTCAAATAGTACAAAATTGAACAAATAATGACGGCAACGATCAGGATGATGATTAAATTTTCTAACATAATGTCACAATCCTATTTGCTTGTTAAAGCATATTCTTCTTTTACTTTTTTGTTCGCTTTTTTAATCAACACGGCAATCGTGATGACAAAAATAGCGACGATGAATAAACCAACTAAAGCACCTACTGTGTTTAATGTTTCTGGAGCAGTGAATAAGGTTCCGATTGTATAAACGAAATAAGCAACTGTATATCCAACACCGAATTGTAATCCGATTCCGCCCCAAACCCATTTAGAGCTTTTCATTTCGGATCTCATCGCACCGATTGCTGCAAAGCATGGTGGTGTGTATAAGTTGAACATTAAGTAAGCTAATGCGGCTATTTTTGTGATGGCAATAATACCCGCAACTTCTTGACCAGCACCTTGCATTAAAACAAGTTCTTCTGTATCAATTAAGTTTTCTAGACCGACAAAGCATACGGCTAAAGTCCCTACAACATTTTCTTTTGCGATAAATCCAGTTACTGCAGCTGCAGCAAGTTGCCAGCTTAATACACCAACAATTGGGAATAAAAGATAAGAGAATGGAGTAGCAATTGTAGCAAGAATAGAAGCATCTGCAGTTTCAGCTACGGTGAAGCTCCAAGTAAATGTCTGCATAATTTGCACGGCAGTATTACACAATAAGATGATGGTCGCGGCTTTTACGATATAGGCCCATCCACGGTTACACATGGATTTAAAAGCTTGCCATAAAGAAGGGATTTTATAGTCAGGAAGCTCGATAATAAAGAAAGATTTTCTTGCTTTATATCCTGTGATCTTATTGATTAATAATGCCCCAAGGAAAATGAGAACAATCCCAGTGAAATACATGAGTGTACTTACCCAACCGGCATTATTGAAGAAGGCACCGGCAAATAAGGAAATGACAGGGATTTTTGCTCCACAAGGCATAAATGGGGCTAACATTGCTGTCGCTCGACGTTCTCTTTCGTTACGAATGGTACGGCTGGCCATAATTCCAGGAACAGCACAACCAATTGAAATGACGAAAGGAATAACGGATTTACCGGATAATCCAACTTTTTTGAAGATTGGATCGAGGACAACCGCAACTCTTGACATATAACCGCAATCTTCAAGAAGAGCGATTAAGAAATACATCACCATAACAAGAGGTAAGAATCCAATAACGGCAATTACACCACCGATAATACCGTCCACTAATAATGCGGATAATAATGGATTTGCATTGGCCAGTAAGTCACCAACCCAAGCTTGGAACATTTCTAAATAGGCAACTAGCCAATCAGCGATTGGAGTACCAACCCAAACTTGAGAGATTTCAAAAACGAGATACATTACAACAGCGAAGATTGGAATACCGAGCCATTTATTCGTTAAGATCGCATCGATTTTATCGTTGATGTTTTTATCTTTTGTTTGAATCTTTCGGTGTTCGACTTTCTTGACGATATCATTTACAAAAGAAAACCGTTCTCGGTCTGCGTTTTCGACTTCGTTTTTATTCGTTAAATCAATTTCTTTTTGATGAAAGGGAGCTGTTTGTTTTTGAGTGGATTGTTTTGTAGCAGCTTGAATCAACTCATTTAAACCTTGCTTGGACGTAGAGATCGTTTCAATGACAGGACACCCTAATTGTTTAGATAATTCTGCAACATTGATTGTTGTCTCTTTCTTGGAATTGATATCACTTTTGTTTAACGCGACAACCATAGGGATGCCCAGTTCTAATAATTGGGTTGTGAAAAATAGACTTCGACTTAAATTCGTTGCATCTACGATATTGATAATGACATCAGGATTTTCTTTTTTGACATAAGTACTCGTGATGCTTTCTTCGCTTGTGAATGGAGACATTGAATATGCTCCAGGTAAATCGACAGCGATTAATTCTTGGTTGTTACAATAAGCGTTTTTAATTTTTTGTTCTTTCTTTGAAACAGTGACTCCAGCCCAGTTTCCCACTTTTTCGTTACTGCCGGTTAAGGCATTGTACATTGTGGTTTTTCCTGAGTTTGGGTTGCCAGTAAGTGCAATTCTCATGTTGCCCCTCCTCATTTCTCTTGTTAGCTATGACTAACTTAATGACCAAAAAAATAATTGTGATTAAATCACAATTGCATCGGCAAGTTGGTTGTCGATTGTATAACGAGCGTCTTTAATAGAAACTACGCATCCACTTTTGATATGGGATACAACTGTTATTGTTTCGCCACTATAACATCCTAAGGAAAATAGGAAAGCATCTAATTCTTCATCATCTGTTTCGATATCTTGAATCACATATTCCTGACCTTCAATAGCATCTATTAATTTCACAATCATCACCTCGTTTTTGAATTTAGCAGTTAGTCTAATCTAACTGCAGGCATGATACATCTTTTTAATAGGGGTTGTCAATACCAATAATGAAGTTAAATGAGATCTCGAGTTGAAGATGGAGTCGATGTGCTTTTGATTATTATGAAGACTATAGGGATTATATTTCGTTTTGATTTGTCGATTTGTCTGAGGTTTTAGGCGAGATGAACTTTGTGATTGAATTTAAATCGGCTAAAATATCCATAATTGTGTTCGAAAACAAAGTTTTGAAATTTAAAAGACAGGAGAACTTAAATGGCAAAGTCTAAACGTAGACGTAAAAAAAGAAGAAATATCAAAATTGGACGATTGTTGCTGGTGATGAGTATCCCTGTTTTTATGCTTTATGGTTTGTTTTCTGCAGTGGGATGGGTGTTTGATTTGAAACATGAACCAGCCCAACTTCCGCAATCAGAACAACAACAACAATCCCTTGTCGAAGCAGGATATCAAAATGCTTGTTCAACAGAAGATCTCGCTAAGTTAACGCGCTTTGGAATTGATGTATCGCAATTTCAAAAAGCGATTGATTGGCAAACGGTTAAAGAAGCACAAGTTGAATATGCGTTTATTCGTGTAGGTGCGCGTGGGTATGTGACAGGTGAAATCTATGAAGATGAAACATTTGCCGCAAATTTAAATGGCGCAAAATCCGTCGGGATGGATGTTGGGGTCTATTTCTTTTCTCAAGCAGTAACCGAACAAGAAGTGATCGAAGAAGCAGATTATGTGTTATCCAAACTACAAGGCATGCCTTTAGAATTGCCGATTGTTTATGATTTTGAATTACCAGCAGATCCAGAGGCGCGAGGTCATAATTTAAGTAATGAAGAACTCATTTTACAAGCGCAAAGATTTTTAGAACATATTGAACAGAATGGATACAAAGGGATGCTTTATGCAAATCCACAATTGTATCCGATCTATGAAAGTGCGGGACTCACCGAACGATGGCCAATTTGGTATGCAGAATACGAAACTGAATCACCGCAGTATTGTGATTTAGATATTTGGCAATATTCAGATACAGGAGAAATTCCGGGAATTGATGATCATCATGTGGATTTGAATTTAATGCGCACAGATTTTCAAGCTCAATAAATAGAAAACAAAAATGAATCCTAGAACAATGAAGAAGTGGTGTTCTTGATTGTCTAGGATTTTTTTGACGTTGAATAGGTAGGAGAAAAGAAAAGAGGATAGACCTGGTTTGAACAATCCTCTTGAATACGATTTAGTGAGAACTGGTAAATAGCTTGAACTTTAACATACTCCTATGTAGGCGTTGTGGAGAGAGGTAGTACAAACTTGTCACCTCTTTATACTTTGCAGGCAAAGCAGAATCAAAAATATTTGTTTAAATGGATATTGACAACGCTTTCGTTAATAGATATTCTAAATGTGTCTTCAAGAATGAAATGCGGAAGGCTAGCTTGTTAGTTACTTCTGAGCGTTGCTGAAGAGATTTAAAAATGATTTATTATTTTATTCAATAAAACAGGATTGTAACGAAAAGGCTTAACCTGATTTTTGTTGAAAGAGACAGAATAACTGTGCTTTCAACAAAGATCAGGTTTTTATTTTTATCCAGGATTGCAAGGCGCCAGCGAGAACGATAAAAACTTTTTTAAGCAAATTGTTCTAAAGAATGAAATAAAAATATAATTGCCCAACATGGGCTGGAAATTAGAAAGAGGAAAATATGGGTAAATATACTGAGTTTAGCAATCAAATCATTGCTAACGTTGGTGGTAAAGACAATATTGTCTCTGCTGTTCATTGCATGACTCGTCTTCGCCTGAATTTAAAAGATAAAAGTTTAGTCGATATCGATGCGGTGAAAAAAATTGAAGGTGCGTTAGGTGCACAATTCTCTGGAGAACAATTTCAGATCATCATTGGTCAACATGTATCTGATGTATATCCAGAATTCTGCTCGGTTGCTGGAGTAGGTCTTGCTGATGCTATCGATGAAAATTTAGATGCTCCAAAAGAAAAATTAACGTTAAAACAAATTCCAAATAAAGTGCTGGACTATGTTTCTGGATCTATTGCGCCATTGTTACCAATCATGATGGGTGCAGGGTTCTTTAAGATGTTCTACGCTATCCTTGGACCATCGTTAATGAATGTCTTACCGGAAACGCATCCTTTAATGCAAACACTTTATATTGTCGGAAATGCCGGACTTTACTTTATGCCAGTCTTTGCGGCTTATGGATGTGCAAAAAAATTAAATACTAATATTGCTCTCGCTTTGTTACTGGGGTTGTTGCTTGTTGATCCAAACATTATCAATATCGTAACTACGGGAGAACCATTTAAAGTATTTGGATTAATCCCAATGCAGTTAAACAACTATGCAAATAGCATTTTGCCAACGCTTATCACAATTTGGGTTTTCAAATATGTATTTGCTTTCTTCCAAAAACACATGTTCAAAAGCATCAAAGTTATTGGTACTCCATTCTGCACTTTAGTTGTAATGGTACCATTAATGCTTTGTGCATTAGCGCCAATTGGTAACATTATTGGTATGGGTCTTTCTTCATTAATTTCTTGGCTATATTCTGCTGCTGGCCCACTTGCTGTTGCTCTTATTGCTGCATTCTGGCCATTTATGGTTGCTACTGGAATGCATATCGCAGTGATTCAAATTGCTTTAATTAATATTTCAACTTTGGGATTTGATCCAGTTGTTTTGGCAGGATCAAATATCGCTAACTACGCTTTAATGGGAATGACAGTTGCCTTCTTCTTACGAACCAAAGGTCAACAAAAAGAAATGGCTGCAGGGAATGCAATTACACTTATCGTTGGTGGTATTTCTGAACCAACATTATTCACTGAATTATTAGTCAATAAAAAAGCGATGATTTGCCAAATTGTTGGTGGTTTTGCTGGCGGATTAGTTGGTGGCTTAATGGGTGTTGCAGTTTACACATTAGGTGCATCTAATTTCTTGACTATTTTACAATACGCTGGTGGACCTGGTTCTAACTTCATTAACGCCGCAATCGCTTGTGCAGTTGCTTTCGTTGTTGCATTAGCTGTAGGTTTGGTTATCGGTTTTGTTGATGACGGCAAAAAAATCTCTTTCAAAAGAAACAAAAAAGCGGCAGCTTAAATCGATTTAAATAGAAATAAGGTTCGAGAATTTTCTTGAACCTTATTTTCCATTCAGAAAGAAGGGACAATAACGTGAAATCAATCCAACAGAACTTGAATCAAACAAATCCTTCCAATATTTACCCGTTCTTTTGGCAACATGGTGAATCAAAAGAAGTACTTGAAGACTATTTGATCAAGATGCAAGAACAAAAGATCAATCATTTTTGCATTGAATCACGGCCTCACCCGGATTTTGTCGGCGAGGGTTGGTGGAAAACTGTAGATTTTATCCTAGAACAAGCAAAACAAAAAGGAATGACATTTTGGATTTTAGATGATGTGACATTTCCAACAGGAAGTGCGAACCATAAAGTTCCAGATCGATATAAAAAGCAATATTTGGCTATGAGACGCTTGGATTTCAAAGTCAGTATGAATCATTCTCAAGTATTTATTGAGCCTTTTGTCGATGGCAGAACGATGATGAAAGATAAACGCCATGTTAATGATACTTTATTTAAAGTGTTACAGACACGCCATGATGTTTCTAAATCTGGTGCATATGATCCAACCTCTGTAATGGATGTTACGGATCAAGTCGACAATGGTTTACTGACGTTGGATGTCGATTCGGCAAGTGAAGTGAGTTTGTTTATTTTCTTTCGTACATTTGCAGGATTAGAAGATGCTACAAAAGATCATTTGGATATGATGAATCCTGACGCAGTGGATTGTTTGATTCAAGAAGTTTATGAACCTCACTTTAAGCGCTATGGGCATGAATTTGGAAAAACAATTGAAGGATTCTTCAGTGATGAGCCTCGTTTTGGAAATGCAAAAGGAAATGAAAACATCATAGGCCGAACTGATATGCCTTTGCCATGGAACGACCTGGTTGAACAAGAATTGATGCAAAGAGGATTTGCGTGGGAAGATTTAATTGATTTGTTTATTGGAAAAGGCAAAAAAGTTGGAATCAATCGAGCTCTTTATATGGATGTTGTGACTGATCTATATGCGCAACACTTTAGCCAACGAATTGGCAACTGGTGTTCGCAACATCATGTTGATTATATCGGCCATGTAATTGAAGATAATCATGCACATCAGCGATTGGGTTATGGACCAGGTCATTTCTTTAAAGCACAATCAGGTCAAAGTTATGCGGGTGTGGATATTATTGGCGGTCAAATCGTGCCGGGAATGGATTATCAACATACTTCATTTGCGACAGGTGGAGCTAATGGTAGTTTTTATCACTACACATTATTAAAGCTTGGAGCAAGTTGCGCCAAATTGGATCCAAGAAAGAACAATCGTTTAATGTGTGAAGCCTTTGGCGCTTATGGCTGGGTTGAAGGTTTGAAAATGATGAAATGGATTACGGATCACATGATCGTTCATGGCGTGAATTGGATTGTTCCTCATGCATTTGATCCTAAAGCATTCCCGGATTGGGATTGCCCACCTCATTTTTATGCACAAGGAAACAACCCGCAATATCCGTATTTCCATAAATGGAGTGAATATGCCTCTCGTTTATGCGCTTTAATGAGCACGGGCTACTCTTATGCCAAAGTAGGGGTTTTATATACGGCAGATGCGGAATGGAATGGCGAAACGATGCAGTTGGATACTGTGCTTAAAGTCTTAGAAAACAATCAAATTGGCGCTGATATTATTAGCGAACAGCACTTGTTCCAGGCAAAAGTGCAAAACAACATCTATACAATCAATGGCTATGACTATGACGTGCTACTCGTTTTGGATTGTGATGGACATTCGCCTCAAATCAAACAATGGCTTTCAACCAACCGGCATTTAGTTCGTCGAGTTAAAAAAGAAGATTTAAACACACTAGCAACAGAATTTGAGAACTATAAAGAAGTTAAATTGGATCAACCAAATTACCATTTAAGTTTTATGCATCAAGTGCAAGAAGATGGAGATTTGTATGTATTCCAAAATACAAGCCTAGATCAACCGATCGATTGCACCATTCAAATTTCAACAATTAAACCTTTAGTTCAATATGATGCGATGAACAATAAAATATATCCAATTCAATCAACACAACAAGGAGGAATTCAAATCGTCCAGTTGCATGTTGATCCGTATGGATTGGTGGTATTGGCAACGATGGAGAATACAAATTTTGAACAAAAAGCAGGAAAGTTGAAAGATCAGATAGATGTTCAAGTTCAAAATCTGCAGATCAAAACAAAAGCGTATACCGAATGTGAATTTACAACTTTAACAATAGAGAATGGATTGAAAGATTTGTCTAAACTTCTACAAAACTTTTCAGGGACAATCCGCTATGAGTTTGATCTTGATTTAGATCGTTCGAATATTGCAATCAATATCGGTGAGGTTAGTGAAATTGTCGATTTTTGGATGAATGGTCAACATATCGATACGAAAATTATTCCACCCTATACATTTGATCTTTCTCATAGTGCAAAACAAGGCATCAATCATATTCGAATTGATGTGATCAATACTCTAGCGAGAGCACAACGAGATTCGTTCTCGCAATTCATCGCATTGGATCCAGTAGGAATCCAAAATGAAATTGCAGTTTTTGCGGTTGAATAAGTGAATAGGAGGATAATGCAAATGAAACATGAAAATATTGTGCTTAACGATACTGCGTATTTAGAAACTTACTTTTTGTGGAATTCAAAAGAATATAATATAAACAAAAAACGGCCAGTTGTCTTAGTCATCCCAGGTGGTGGATATGCATTCACCTCTGATCGTGAAGCAGAACCGATTGCTTTGAAATTCAATTCCATTGGCTTGCATGCGGCAGTTCTTTGGTATACAAGCTACGATCGCGTACAAAATGTGCCACATCAAGCTTTGATTGATGCAATGCAAGCGATTGCGTGGTTAAGAAAACATGGCGATGAAGAATATATTGATTTGAGTAACGTAATCGTTTGTGGATTCTCAGCAGGTGGCCATTTGGCTCTAAGTGCTGCTTCAAGATGGCATCAGGAATGGCTTAATGAGGCAACAAATACAACCCCAGAACAAAGAAAAGTCGATTTGTGTATCGACTGCTATGGAGCAACCCAGTTCCCAGTTTCCAAACCAGGAGATAAGGGATTTGGAGGAACTGAAAATGGTCTGACGAGTAATGAACGTGTATTTGGTAGTGATCAGCCAGATGAAGAAGTGGTGAAAGCATTCGATCCTGTTCAATACTTTAATCAAAAGACCACTCCACCTATGTTTATTTGGCACACGGGTGAAGATCAGTTGGTTCCGGTTGCTCAAGCACTTGAAGTAGCATGTGGTTTAGAAAAAGAAAACATTCCATTTGAATTGCATGTTTATGAGCGAGGGGAACACGGACTTGCTCTTTCTGATCGCACAACAGCACGGAAAGATTCCCATATAAACAGTCATGTCAAAACATGGTTTGATTTATGTGAAGAATGGTTAACACCTTATATCGATCGTCCGGAAAATATGTATGGAGAATGCTCTAAAGGAGTTCCAGCACCGCACGAGGATTCACCCTTCAACAAATAGAAAGAAAAATGAACAATCATTTTTGAGACCAACAATCGAACAACGACAAGGAAGGTAAAAACTTATGTTTAATTTTTTTAAAAAAGAAGAATTCAAAGTGGTTAGTCCTGTGGATGGAACTTTAGTTCCAATCGAACAAGTACCAGATCCAACGTTTTCTATGAAACTTATGGGAGATGGATTTGCAGTTAAACCTTCATCCAATACAATTTGTGCTCCAATTTCTGGCAGAATTGTCACGATGTTTCCAACAGGACATGCAGTGGGAATTAAAAATAAAGATGGAGTGGAGTGTTTAGTCCATATTGGCCTGGAGACTGTTAATTTGAATGGAAAAGGATTTGAAATTTTCGTCAGCCAAGGAGATAAAGTTAAAGCAGGCGAACCATTGGTTCAAGTGGATAAAGAAGCAATGGAAGAAGCAGGTTACAATTTAATTACAATGGTTGTTATGACAGCTGGCTATGACAAAGCGATTGAAGTGGATGAAAGAAAATGTGTAACAGGAGAAAAAATATTGTGATGAATCCAATTTATAATCCATATTTACCATCATGGGAATTTGTTCCAGATGGTGAACCGCATATTTTTAATGATCGACTCTATATCTACGGCTCGCACGATCGATATGGTGGGGATAATTATTGTGAAGCTCACTATACTGTATGGTCGGCACCATTAGAAGATTTGTCTGATTGGACTTGCCATGGTATGTCGTATGATGCCAAAGATGATCCACACAATGAAACAAAAAAACGCAGAATGTTCGCGCCAGACGTGGTGGAAAACAAAGGTAAGTATTATTTGTATTATGGGTTGGATGATTCTAAATATATATCTGTTGCAAGCGCTGATTGTCCTGAAGGACCATTTACATATTACGGAACCGTACATTATCCAGATGGAACCGAATGGTCCGATCGCGAAGGGGATACGAATTGTTTCGATCCAGGGGTTTTTAAAGATGATGATGGAAAGATTTATCTCTATTCTGGATTCTCTTTTACACAAGAAGTAGCCAAACGGATTCAAGCGAAGATGAAAGCAGAGGGAATTAAAGAAGAACTTGCTATAAATACAAAGGGAAGTATGGTTGCTGAGCTTGAAGAAGATATGCTGACGATTAAAGGGAATCCAAAACCTCTACTTCCAGGAGAATCGAATGCTCCAGGAACTGGTTTTGAAGGACATGAGTTTTTTGAGGCTTCATCAATGAGAAAATTCGATGGCTGGTATTATGCGATTTATTCTAGCTCGAATGGTCATGAACTCTGCTATGCAATGTCGCGCTATCCTGATCGTGGTTTCGAATATAAAGGTGTGTTACATTCCAACGGAAATCTAGGGGTTAGTGAAGAACCTCAATTCGATTATGGAAACAACCATGGATCTATTGAAAAAATAGGAAATGATTTTTATGTTTTTGGCCATCGTCATACGAAAGATACGCAATATCAGCGACAAGGAGTCGCAGAAAGACTATACCGTAATCCTGACGGAACATTTGATCAGGCGATGATGACGAGTCAAGGCTTATATGGCAAACCACTTCCAACGACGCAAAGTTATCCAGCCTACATTACTTGTTATTTAGTTGGTCCGAATGGCGCTGGAAGACAAGATGAAAAATTTAAAGATTTGAGCCGGCCTCAAATTCTCCTTGAAAACAAAATGGGCTATGTTTCTTGTTTTGCTAAAGGGACTCAAGTTGGTTATCGTTATTTTGAAATGCAACAGGATACATATATCGGTGTGAAAGTACGAGCAAATCAAAAATCTAAATTGTACATAAAAGCCACGCCAACTGCCGAGCCGTTTGCGAGCATTCAAATTCAAGCAAGCCCAATTCCTGTTGTGTTCTGGGCAGATCAACCATATTCTAAATCAAAAGCAGAAGTCTATTTTGAAACTGCAGAAGATGGCAAATTAGATTTGTTTGAAATTGTATTCAAGGCAAAAATTAAGTAAAAAATTAAGTAAAGCATAAATTATAGTGAATAATTAAGTTGATCAACTTAAGATAATGCATTGACAGCGCTTTCTCAAGTCGGTATCCTGTAGATGATCTCAATATAGAAGGAGTGTAAGAACATGAAAGCAATTCGCAATATTAACAATAACGTTGCGGTTTGTTTAGATGACAATGGATTCGAAGTAATCGTAATGGGTAAGGGTGTTGGTTTTGAAAAGACGCCTCACGAAGTGGCTTTGAAAGATATTGATCAGACTTTCTATAACATATCTGCTCATTATGTCTCATTACTTGATGAAGTTCCTGAAGAGGTTCTTGAAATCACCCGCTTGATTGTACAAAAAGGACAACAGTATTTAAAAATGGAAGTAAAACCTTCCTTCCTGTTCTCTCTTTGTGATCATATTCATTTTGCGATAGAGAATACGAAAAAGGGGCTGATTCTCAGTAACCCAATGAGTCATGAAATACCGCATATGTATGAAAAAGAGTACAAAATGGGCATGTGGGCTGTAGATATGATTCGTAAAAAAACGGAAGTAAAGCTTCCTCGAAGCGAAGCTGCGACAATTGCCCTTCACTTTGTGAATGCGAGTCAAGATGTGAAAAATCCAGAACGAAATGAAATTGACCGTTTTGTTGAGGACATTACCGATATCATTGAAAGTGAATTGAATATGATTATCGACCGTGAGGAATATAACTATTCACGTTTTGTTACCCATTTGAAATATTTGTTAAAAAGAACCAATACGTTGAATAAAACAAGTGTAGAAAATGCCAAGATGTTTGATAAAGTCTATGCGACTAATCTTAGACTTCAATCTACATTAAATAAATTAAAAATATATATTACAGCAGCGTTAAAAGTAGAACCTTCTAAAGATGAATTGCTCTACTTATTAATCCATCTCAATCGAATGATTGCGAGTGAAGGAATGTAACTGAAAAGGCATCACCCGAATCTCATAAAAAGCAAGATAATTGCGTTTTTATGTCGATTCGGGTTTTCTTTTACCTTTTTTAAGGGAAAGGAAGGCTAAGCAGACTCCCTTCGAATCAAATGACCATTAATCATGACGCGTGTGGTGTTCTTGTCATGGGTTTGTATTAGATTTAACAAGATTTGAACGGATACAGAAGCCATGTGGTTTTTAGGAATTTGATATGTCGTTAAAGAAGGATCAATTAAAGAGGAAATTGGTAAATTATCCATTCCTATGATCGCAATGTCATCAGGGATTTGATAGCCACGTTCCTTAAAAGCTTTGATTGCTCCGATAGCAATCGCATCATTATCCGCGAAATAACAAGAGGCAAGTGGAGCTTTTTGATCGATCAATTTCAACATATCAGTATAAGCACCTTCAATAGTGGGTGATAACGAATGAACGATGCTTTGTGAGGGAGAAAAGTGATGTTTGCGTATGCATTGATAGAAACCAGAAGAGCGTTCTTCGAAATTGACAATCTGCTGGCAAGATTGTAGATAGCCAGGTTGGCAATGTTGCTTTGTGATCAAATAATCAGTCGCACTAAAAGCAATCGCAGTATTGTTGATTGTCACGCTATTCAAATCGATGCTAGAAAAAAATGTATCTAACAAAACCATAGGCTCTTTGATGGTTAAAAATGGTTCTAGTTCATGTAAGGATAACGTGGTTCCTAAAAGAAAAATTCCTGCGTAACGAAGTTGATTAATCACTTTAATTTCATGCTCAAGATTATCGTCGTCGTGAATTCGATGGGTGATCAAATTATAACCACATTTCTTAAGTTCAAATTCCAGGTTTTTGACAAGCTCGTTAAAAAAAGGCGGATCAAAAATGAAATTTTTGTAACAAAAGACTAGAGCAATTGATTTTGATGGATTGTGTTTAGCTTCGATTCTCGAAAAGTCATATCCCATTTCACGTGCTGTATTGATTATAGTATGCCGCAGTACATCGCTAACGCCGTCTTTGTTATTCAAGGCCATAGAGACCGCTGCAGCAGAAACTCCAAGTTTATTTGCAATTTGTTTAGCAGTGACGCGCATGAAAATTACTCCTTATTTTCAGATGAATGTGAGTTAATGTCATGAAAATCATAGAAGAGCAGTATTCAAATCGCAAATAAAAAAAGAAATATCGAAACATTATTGAACAATAAATTGAATTTATTCAAAAGAAAGGAAACAACCAAGATGAAACATGCAGTTGTAAGAATTGGACTTGCTCCAACAAGACGTTCAATTTTTTCCGCACCAGCAGCGGAAGAATACGCGAATAAAACGCGAAATCGTCTTCAGGAATTAGGAGTTGAATTTGTCGACATTGATGATATCGCAAGTGATGGACTACTCCATGATGATCAAGATCGAATTGCGATTGCGCAAAAGTTTAAAGAAGAAAAAATTGATGGTTTGTTCTTTCCTCATGGCAATTTTGGAACGGAATATGAGGTGGCAAGATTAGCGAAAGAATTGAATGTTCCTGTGCTTCTTTGGGGACCACGCGATGAACGTCCGGATGAAAAAGGAATTCGCTTACGAGATAGCCAATGTGGGTTGTTTGCTACTGGAAAAGTTTTACGTCGCTTCAAAGTGCCATTCACTTATCTTTGCAACTGCAATTTAGAGGATCCGGAATTTGAGCGAGGAATCAAAAATTTCTTAGCAGTTTGCAACGTAGTTAAAGCGTTCCGTAATATTCGTATTTTACAAATTGGACCAAGACCATTCGATTTTTGGAGCACGATGTGTAATGAAGGGGAATTACTCGAAAGATTTAATATTCAACTTTCACCAATTCCACTAGCAGAGTTGACATCAACGATGAAAAAAGCCGATCAAGGGGAAGTGGATCAAATCATTGAATACTGCCGTGGCCATTTTTGTGTTCAAGTGAAAGATGAAGCATTAGAACAAATCGCACGTTTAAAATGGGCTATCCGTCATCTAGCAGATCAATACGGCTGTTGTGCAGGCGCAATTCAGTGTTGGAATGCGTTACAACAAGAGATCGGGATCATGCCATGTGCCGCAAATAGCTTATTAAATGAAGAAGGATTCCCTGTTGTTTGTGAAACGGATATCCATGGTGCAATTACAGCGATCATGGCAGAAGCTGCGGGGATGAACGATAACCGGACATTTTTTGCGGATTGGACAGTTCGTCATCCAGATAATGAAAACGGTGAATTATTACAGCATTGTGGGCCATGGCCAATTTCTTGTGCTTCTTGTAAACCTACAATCGGATACCCACTCGCGTTTGATCATCCAGGAGCTGTTGAAGCACCAGCAAAATTGGGTGAATTAACACTATGTCGCTTTGATGGTGATAATGGAGAATATTCCATGTTAATGGGGAATGCTAAAGGGATCGAAGGTCCTTATACAAAAGGAACGTACATGTGGGTTGAGGTAAAAAATTGGAAACGTCTTGAAGCCAAAATCGTAGAAGGCCCTTATATCCATCATTGTGTGGGTATTCATAAGGATATTGTTCCAGTTTTATATGAAGCATGTAAATACATCGGCGTTCAAGCTGATCTCTATGATGATAATGAAGAAGAAATTCGTGCATATATCCGTGGCGAATAGAGCATAAAAGAGGAATTGAAAATGAATGAATTGACGAGAAAAAGCTATGAGCTCAGAAAAGATATTCTTGAAATGATGTGGCTGTCCAAGGCAGGACACATTGGTGGGGATTTGTCTGTCATTGATATTTTAAATGTTCTTTATAATGCGGAAATGAATGTGACACCAGAAAATTTTAAAGATGATAACCGAGATCGCTTCTTATTAAGTAAAGGTCATTGCGCGGATGCACTGTATGCAGTTCTAGGAATGAAAGGATTTTTTGATCGTCGTGAAGCGATTGAAACATTCTCTCAGTATCAATCTGCATTTATCGGACATCCAAACACGGATATAAATGGGGTTGAAATCAATTCTGGATCTCTTGGCCATGGTTTATCTATTGCCGTTGGGATGGCGATTGCAGCAAAAAGAGATCGTAAAGATTTTCGCACTTATGTTGTTTTGGGCGATGGAGAACTGGCAGAAGGATCTAACTGGGAAGCGTTTATGGCGGCAAGCCAATATAAACTCGATAATCTTTGCGCAACACTTGATTTAAATGGATTACAGATTTCTGGAACAACGGATGAAGTAATGTCTACTGCATCCGTTCACGATAAAGCTGTTGCATTTGGTTGGAATGTAATCGAAGTCCAAGATGGAAATGATTGCGGTCAACTAGTCTCTGCTTATCAAAAAGCAAGAACAGTAAAAGGAAAACCAACTTTAGTCATTGCTCATACTGTGAAAGGAAAAGGCGTTTCCTTTATGGAAAATCAGGTGAAATGGCACCATGGAGTCATGAGTGAAGAAGAATATAAACAAGCAATGTCCGAAATTGAGGAGGTATTAGCATGAGTACGCAAAGCAATCGTCAAGTCATCTGTGATGTATTAATCGAAGAAGCCCAAAATAATGCCAATCTGTTCGTGGCTTGTTCCGACTCGCGTGGATCGGCAAGTTTAACTCCATTTGCAAATGCATATCCAAATCAATTTGTTGAAGTGGGGATTGCGGAACAAAACCTTGTTGGTATTGCTGCAGGTCTTGCTTCTTGTCATAAACAAGTGTTTGTCGCTTCTCCAGCTAGTTTTTTAACGACGCGCAGTTATGAACAATGTAAAGTCGATGTCGCCTACTCGCAAACGAATGTAAAACTCATTGGGATTTCTGGTGGTGTCAGCTATGGTGCACTAGGAATGACGCACCATTCTTGCCAAGATTATGCAGCAATGGGTGCGTTAACAGGAATGCGTGTTTATAGCCCAAGTGATGCTCAATTAACTCGTTGTTTAGTGCAAGAATTGCTCAAAGATGATCAACCTGCGTATATTCGTGTATCACGTAGTGCTTCTCCAGATGTATATGAAGGAAATCTTGATTTTGTTCTTAACAAAGCGAATGTTCTTTGTTCGGGAAGTAAAGTTTTAATTGTCGCAAATGGCGAAATGGTTTTCTATGCGAAAGAAGCAGCGGCGCGTTTAAACAAAGACGGAATTTCCACAGGTGTCATCGATATGTATTGTTTGAAACCATTTGATGAAGCAACTCTCCTTGAACAAGCTAAAGATGTTGATTTAGTGGTTTCTGTAGAAGAACATTCGCAATATGGTGGACTGGGAAGTCGCGTGGCGCAAACACTTTGCCATCATTTACCAAAAAAGCTGAGTGAAATTTATTTGCCAGATGAACATTTGATTTCAGGAACGAATAAAGAGGTATTTCAATATTATGGCTTAGATGCAGATGGCATTGAAAAGGCAGTGAGAAATGCGTTATGAAATACGTATTAGGCATTGATCAAAGTACTCAAGGGACAAAAGCTGTTCTTTTTGATCAAGAGGGTCAAATCATCGCCCGTGCAGATTGTAAACATAAACAACTGATTGATGAGAATGGTTATGTTTCTCATAACTTAGAGGAGATCTATCATAACGTCATCGAATCAAGCCGAAATGTGATCGAAAAAGCAAAAATTGATCCGGAGAATATTCTGACAATTGGTATTTCTAACCAACGAGAAACAACTGTTCTCTTTGATGGACAAGGAACGCCTTTAGCCGATGCAATCGTTTGGCAATGCAGCCGATCTGCTTCGACTTTGGAAAATCTAAACTTCAGTGAAGAGGAGGCAGAACAAGTTCGCAAAACAAGTGGGCTAGTGCTTTCGGCATATTTCCCGGCTAGTAAAATACGATGGTATTTAGATACATTAGATCTTCAAAATCGAGAGGATCTTCATTTTGGAACAATAGATACTTGGGTTGTCTATAAACTGACAGGTCAATTCAAGACAGATGTATCAAATGCATCTAGAACACAATTGTTTGATATTCATAATCTGCAATGGTCCGATTCATTATGTCAACGTTTTGGAATCGATCCAAAATGGTTGCCAGAAGTTTGTGATTCTAATGCCAATTTTGGCATGACGGATTTAGATGGCGTATTACCTCATTCTGTTTCAATTCATGCTGTAATGGGAGATTCTCATGCGGCTTTATTTGGACAAGGGTGTCATGAAAAAGGAAATGTAAAAACAACTTTTGGTACGGGAAGCTCGATCATGATGAATATCGGAAGTGAGTATCAAGAAAGTAAACAAGGATTAACAACCTCCCTAGCTTGGCAAATCGACGGTCAAACAGATTATGTTTTTGAAGGAAACATTAACTATAGTGGAGCAGTGATTACTTGGATGTTAGATGATTTGGGACTTATTGATAACAGTGCCCAATCTGAACAATACGCATTGGAAGCGAATCCTCATGACGAAACAATTTTAGTTCCAGCTTTTTCGGGCTTGTCAGCCCCTTATTGGAACGAAAATGCAAGAGCAATGTTAACAGGAATGAGTCGCACAACCACAAAAAAAGAATTAGTTAAAGCAGGATTAGAAAGTATTGATTATCAAATTGTAGAAATTCTTAATGCAATGGCAAGTGATAGTCATTTACCTTTACGGGAAGTGAAAGTAGATGGTGGACCAACTAAAAATAAATATTTGATGCAGTTTTTATCAGATATGGCACGCAGTACTGTTCGTGTCAGCAAACAAGAAGAACTTTCCGCAATTGGTGTTGCATATCTTGCGGGGATGAGTGCAGGTCTGTATTCGAAAGAACGTCTTTTTGTCCATCGAGATTACATTGAATATGTGCCTCGAATGTCCAATGAACTATGGAGAGTGCGGATGGAAAGATGGTACGATGCTATTGAAAGAGTTCAAAAAGAAAGGAAAAAGGGAGCTTTTCATGTTGACGATTACAAACGATCATAAAAACTTTCTCAAAGACGGAAAACCGTTTTTCTACTTAGCAGATACTTGTTGGTCCGCATTTACAAATATCACAGATGAAGAATGGGACTATTATCTAGAAAAAAGAAAAATGCAGGGATTCAATACCCTTCAAATTAACATTCTTCCACAATGGGATGCATCCGCAACGGAGTTAGATTGGAAACCATTTATCGATGATGATCCAATGTGTTTGAATGATTCTTATTTCGAACACGCAAAAGAAATGCTTCTTCAAGCAAAAGAAGAAGGGTTTGAATTAGCCCTTGTCGTGATGTGGTGTAATTACGTCCCAGGAACATGGGCAAGCAATATGTTCAAAAAAGGAATTCTGCCTTTTGAATTTATCAAGCCATATGTCAAGAAAGTACATGAAACATTCTCCGATTTAGATCCAATCTATATTGTGAGTGGGGATACTGATTTTCCATCAGAACAAACAGAAAAGTACTATATTGAAACAGCTAGAGAACTAAGAAAACTTGCGCCAAAGCATTTGTTCACGACGCATATTAAAGGACGTTATTCCTACATTCCAAAAGAATTGGAAGAGTTAATCGATATTCGCTTTTATCAAAGTGGTCATAACGCAAAAGATTTAACAATGCCATATTCGTTAAGCGAAAAAATGCAAAAAGAATATCCACTGGTGAAACCTTTGATCAACTCAGAACCTTGTTATGAAGAAATGGGTTATTCAGGAAATCAATATGGACGATGGAAGCAATATGATGTTCGTCGTGCTGCATGGGTCAGTGTGTTATCTGGAGCTAGCGCTGGGGTAACTTATGGAGCTGCGGGAATTTACAGCTGGCACAAGACGAAAAAAGAGTTTGGATCCCTTTTAGGAGAAGGATTTGACCGACCAAAAACATGGCAAGAAGCAATGAGTTTTCCTGGGGCGTGGGATTACGGTTTCTTGGCACGAATAATGAAAGAACGTTCCATTACTCCAAGACAAGATATGTTGGATAATGCAACAACAGATATTCGTGTCGCTAAGGATCAAAAAGGGGAATTACTGATCTATGTCCCTTGTAATACACGAGTTCGTTTGAACTTAGATCAAGACTATGAATTTATTGCAATTGATTTGAAATATAAAAATGTAGCTGATTTGTCTGTAGAGAAAAAAGGACTTCTCACTTGTATTTCTATGCATCCATTTAGTGAGGATGCATTATATATCGGTAAGTTAAGTTCAAAATAATTTTATTTTTATTCCTATATATAGTAATAAAGCAACCAAGTCTGGAGTTTGATCCAAGATATTGGGTGCTTTTTTTTGGGGTTTGGTTCACGAAGACAGAAAATTGCATGTTCTTTCTTTATGGTCGTTTTTTACATTTGCTTAATATGCAATGTATTGGTAGGATATATCTAGTTTTGAATACTAGATCAATTGACTATAAAAACCACGAATATATTTCATGCAGGGAGGACAGTTATGATTAAAATCATTACGGATTCATCTTCATTATTTTCTCAAGAACAAGCGCTAGAAAAAGGGTTTAACTCTTTACCTTTACATGTCGTAGCAGACCAAAACAGCTATCGTGATTACGAAGAAATTGATTCTAAAAATTTCACTGAATTAACAAAAGATGCAGTTAAACTTTCTACTTCACAACCTTCTGTTGGTGAAAAGATGGAATTATATAATGAGATTTTAAAAAATCCAGACGATCAAATTTTAGATATTACAATTACGGATAAAATGTCGGGGACTCATCAATCGGCATTGATGGCCAAAGAAAGTTGTGATGACCCATCTCGAGTGACTGTATTTGACAGTACGACACTTTGTGGAACGCATCAACATATGGTTTTAAAAGCACTAGAAATGCGTGATGCAGGTTGCACACTCGATCAAATTGTTGATGCTTTGACGAAAGCGACAAAACACGTTGCAAGTGGTGTTTGCGTTTTAGATTTAAATCATGTTGTTCGTGGTGGACGCTTACCTAAATCTGCTGCCGTTGCCGGAAACTTATTAAAAGTGATGCCTCTTGCTGTTATTGGCGATGAAGGTACATTGAAAGTACATGGTGTTGCCCGGACTTGGAAAAAAGTGTTTGAATCATTTGATCGCTTCCTGGAATCAAAAGGAATGAATGAAAATTGGACATTGTATATTACTCATGCCAATAATCCACAAGTCGCTCAAAAAGCAAAAGATTGGTATCAAGCCAAATATCCAAACATGAATATTGTTGTTCAAGTACTAGATGCGATGTTTATGGTTCATGGTGGTGAAGGCTGCATGGCCTTCCAAGCAATTGAAATGTAAAACGCGCTCATTTCATAAATTTATAGTGAATCATCCGAAGGGAATGTGTTTCTCTTCGGATTTTTTTACGACGAAAATGTAACAAATTTCAGAAAACAAAATGAAAATACTTTTGTTTTGGGCTTGGACTTGTTACTTTCTATATACATAGAAAGAAGAGGACAAGCGATATGTTGAAACAAAACTTACATACCCATACTTGTTTGGACCATGGCAAAGACAGCGTAGAAGAAATGGTTCAGAGCGCCATTTCAAAAGGTTTTACAACACTTGGTTTTTCGGGGCACGGAACGAATAAACCCCTTGCTCCTACTTCAATGAGTGCAGAACATCAAAAGCAATATAAACAAGAAGTTCTTGCGGCGAAAGAACAATACAAAGATCAAATCGAAATCTATTTAGGCATTGAACAAGACAGCATGGCGCCATTTGAGGATGCAGATCTCGATTATAAAATTGGCAGTGTCCATTATATGAAAAAAGGGGATCGTGCAATTCCGATTGATGAGACTCCGGAAATATTCGAACAAATTCGGGATGAATTTTATGATGGCGATATTCAAAAAATGGTCAAAGCTTATTATCAAAGCATCGAAGACATGATGGATGAGCAACATTTTGATATCGTGGGCCATATTGATTTGATCACAAAGTTCAATGAACAAGAAACTTATTTTAAATTCGATGATCCTTGGTATTTAGAGTGTGCCTTTCATGCGATTCAAAAAGGAATTGATCAAGGATTAATCTTCGAGATGAATACTGGTGCAATCGCTAGGAAAAATCGTCTGACTCCCTATCCTGCACCTCAGCTTTTAAAATATATGGCTAATCATCATGCTAAATTGGTGATCGATACAGATTGCCATAATCGCGAGTATTTGGATTGTGCAATGGATGAGTGCATTCAACGAGCTAAAGAAGCGGGATTTCATTCATTAATGAAATTAACGAAGGATGGATTTGTTTGCGAACCCATTGAATCCTACGAAAAATAGAATGAACAAAACAAAATAGACTTGAAGCAAATCGTTTAGATTGATTCAGGTCTTTTTTATGATTAAGGCTTAAATAAGGTAAAAATGCCTACAATTAGGGATTGTCTTAATCGTTGGAAATGTTAGACTAGGAAAGCGACTATTTTTGAATGGCTTGATTTTGTGTTCGATTTTAGATAAGAAGATCTTGTAAGAGCACAAAATGAAGAAAGAAAGGGGAATCTCAATATGGAGCTTAAAATTTCTGACCATTTTACATACTCGAAATTATTGCGATTCACATTTCCGAGTGTTGTGATGATGGTCTTCATGTCCCTCTACACGATCGTAGATGGATTTTTTGTTTCTAACTTAGCAGGGAAAGACGCATTTACTTCACTAAACTTAATTTGGCCAGCAGTTGGTTTGCTTGGGGCGTTCGGTTTTATGTTTGGAACCGGGGGAACAGCGCTTGTTTCTAAAACACTAGGCGAACAAAAGAAAGAATTAGCATGTGAGTACTTCACCATGATTATGGTGTTCGAAGTCATTTTAGCGATTGTCGTTTCGGCGATTACGATTGCGATGATTGTTCCGATTTGTCATTTAGTTGGAGCAACGGAAGATTTGATTCCCGGTTGTATTGCTTATGGTGTCCCATTGTTGGCGATGCAAATGTTTATGTATTTATCGAATAGCTATCAATCTTTTTTGATTGTTGTAGGAAAAGCAAAGTTAGGTTTATGCATTACGATTATTACGGGGCTATCCAATATGATTTTGGACTACGTTTTTGTGGGTGTCTTCCAAATGGGCGTTTTTGGCGCTGCTTTAGCAACGGGAATGAACTGGATAATTGGGGCAACGATTCCAACTTGGTGGTTTTGGAAACATCAAGAAGCGGATATCCATTTCACGAAATTTAAATGGCGCTTTAAAGAATTAGGGAAAGCAAGCTTTAATGGTTTGAGCGAAATGGTTTCAACTGTTTCGATGAACTTAATTGTTCTTTTATATAACTTGTCTTTGATGAAAATGGCAGGACCGGATGGGGTTGTCGTTTATGGCGTCATTCAGTATTTATCATTCCTTTTCGCCTCTGTCTTTTTAGGATATTCGATGGCCATTGCCCCTTGCGTTGGCTATCAATATGGTGCGAAAAAGCCTAAAGAGTTAAAAAACTTATTGGTCAAATCGATTTCGTTGATCGCTATTTTCTCGGTTATGACGGTAAGTCTGGCTTACATGGGATCTTGGCAATTGAGTGCAATATTCGTTTCGTATTCAGATCACTTGATGGAAATGTGCGAAATGGCGATCCGTATTTATTGTTTAGGATTCTTAATGGCAGGAATGAATATTTTTGCCTCAGGATTCTTTACCGCTTTAAACAATGGCCCAGTTTCGGCATTGATCTCTTTGTTGCGAACATTTGTGTTCCAAGTTGGATCGATTTTGATTATGCCGCAATTATTTGGCATAAATGGAATTTGGAGTGCAACGGTTGTAGCCGAAGCACTTGCTTTAGTTGTCAGTCTAGCCTTCCTTTTTGGCATGAGAAAACGCTATTCTTATTTCTAAAGAAAAATAGAATCCAAATAAAAACGCCACTTCTTTTCAATAGAAGAGAGTGGCGTTTTTGTATAGATTAATCGTTAAGGTTTTGTCGTTTTGTCGGGGTTCAATAACTCTTTTTGTTCAAAATCACTTTGCAAAGAATAATCGATAGGGATTTCGATCTCTTGCATGGATGTTTTAGATTTTGTTTGTCCTAAAGCTATTTTTTGTTGTAGACGTTCACTTGTCGTGGCGAGTTTTCTTTTGGAATAGAAGAAAAAGCGGGTAATTGTCGAAACGCTCAAAATGCCAAGACAAAGCATGCCGGAAACAGATAAGACATGAACGCCTTTCATTAAACCGGCAAGAGTATTTCCTTGCGAGAAATAGACCATCATTTCATAAGCACCACCACCAGGAACTAAAGGGATCAAGGCAACGGCAGTAAATGTTGAAACAGTTGTTTTCATTTTTCGCGCAAAGATTTCGCCACAAATACTTAAAGCGACAGCAGCGATGAAATTGGCAATGGAATCATTAAAGCCACAATACAAACACAGCTGATACATGAATCCGCCAATGCCGCCGGTTAGTCCGGCTAATAATAAGGAAGTGCCACGGACGTTAAACAAAACGCCAAAGCCGATGGAAGGGAGAAGTGCTCCGATCAAACCTTTCCAGATTAATTGGTAAAATAGCGCATCCATTTTAGTACCCCATGATAAACAAGCCGGCAATTGCGCCAAGGGCAATGGCACAAGCGACTAATACTGATTCTGTTAATAAAACAAGTGCTGAGAGTGGTTCGCCCATAACGGAGTCTCGTAAAGCATTAGTGATCATCAGTCCAGGAACCAACAACATGATGGAGGAAATGATCATTGTATTCACATTGCAAGGTGGATAAATGAGATGGGCAATCACTGAAAGAATCGCAATGATGAGCGATAAAGAGGCATTGACGATAAAAGGGTTGATTGCTAATCGATCGAGAAGGACCGATAAATAACGGGTAATTAAGCCGATTCCGAAGACAAAGACCATTTCAATCAGCGTTCCTCCAAAGAAAATCACAAACCCGGCAGCCCCGATTGCACCCCATAAAGCGGTTGTGAAGTCGGAGTAGTTGGGTAAGTTATCGATTTGATTGAGATGTTCATTAATCTCGGCTGCTGAATAATGATGAAGTTCAGATTTGCGGGATAAATCATTAATTGCATTGACGATGGACAGATTGCGTTTTGAATCTTTCATGCGCGCAATGCGGGTGACCGTTTGTCCTTGATATTCAATAGAGCAAATGATGCCTGTAACAGTGACATAAGCAATGCAGGAATCAACGCCAGGAATCGCATGACCAAGGCGGGTCATCGTCTCTTCCACACGATAGACTTCTGCACCACTACTCATTAAAAGTGTTCCAGCACGTAAAATAGCACATACCCCTTCTTGCGCTTTAGTGCGCGCAAGTTCAGAGGCAGTTGGTGTAGAAATTTCCATGTAAAAACCCTCATAAAATCACGATTTGAACAATCGTTGGTGCGTATCAATTATACGGAATTCAATTCAAATATGTATCTGAATTGTAAACAAAAATGAGATTCCATCGAAAAGAAAGAACGAATAAAAGGTAGGATTGCTAAAAAAAATAAAAAAATCGGTATATGGAGATTGTGGTGAAAGGGGTTAAAATATAGAGGCTCGTTCGTTATACTGAAAGCAATGAGTGTTCGAACAAGGCATCACAAAGGGAACAAAATCGAAATGATGATGCAGAAAAGAACCTATAGAAAGAGAAGGAAAATTGAATATGAGTCAAAAAATTCGTTTAGGTCTTTCTTTATATCCAGAACAAGAAAGTTTAGAAGATATTGAATCTTATTTAAAGATGGCAAGCGAACGTGGTTTTACAAAAGCGTTCACTTCTTTATTCTCCGTCCAAGGAACCAAAGAAGAAATCATTAATTACTTTAAAAACTTCACAACAATTGCGCATCGCTATGGCTTTGAAGTAGATGGAGATGTCAATTCCGCATTCTTTGAAATGATGGGTGCTAAAGCAGATGACCTATCCGTGTTTAAAGAAATGGGAATCGATGTTTTACGCATGGATGCCCCTTTCTATGACGAACGGGATGCAATCCTCGTCAATAACAATGAAGGCATTATGATCGAATTCAACACCTACATGAAGGGTGTTATCGACAATGCCGTTGCCAATGGAGGAAATCCTAAAAACATTTGCACTTGTCATAACTTCTATCCACAACGTTATACTTGCCCAGCATTAGAAGATGTAAAAGAAGAAAATCTCCAACTTGCTGATTATCCAGTAGCAATGTTTATGAGCTCCCAAGAAAAAGGAACACATGGACCATGGCCAGTATCGGATGGATTACCTACAGTTGAAGAACATCGAAATATCCCAATTGAAACGCAATTAAAACATATGGTTGCCTTAAAATCAGTGGATGAAGCATTGATCGGAAACGCATTTGCTTCCGAGGCAGAATTAGATGCAATTCAAAACATGATGAATAAAATCTATTTCCATTTAGAATCTTATGATCCAAATGTGGAAGAAGATGCCATGCTTGCAGCAGTGAGAAAAATTTTACCTTCTGGCGATTTAACACGTATTCCTTTAACAATGGTTTTAGAAGAAGGCGTCAGCGATCTGGAAAAAGAAATGTTATTTGATTTCCCATTACATAGCGTTTCTGGGGACTCTTTGAACTATATGTTACGTTCTCGTTTCCCACGCTTCTTATGTAAAGGAAAAACAATTGATGTTCGTCCAGTCGAAAAACCATTCTTTGAAAAAGGGGATGTCGTGATCGTTAATGATAATTGCCGTCATTATGGTGGTGAAGTTCAAATCGTCATGAAACCGATGGAAAACGATGGTCAAAGAAACTTAGTTGGACATATCGTTGCCGAAGAACTCTTTATCTTAGATGAATTAAAAGGAAACGATTTGTTCTCTTTAGAAGTGAAATAATGAGTATTTTTCGCAAAGTGAAAGATCAGCCACACGCAAATGTGTGGCTTTTTTTTGAACTTTAAAATTGGTTGGGGTTTAGATAACCTTGCTTTTAAATTTTCATGAGGTCTTTCTAAACTTCAAACATTTTACAGCGAAAAGTTCAGTCTATTTCTTCGCTATTTTTCTATAATCTTATTTCCATGAAACTTTTTTATGTAAATCCAGGTTCATTACACCAGGAAGAACGCCTTGTTCAATGTAGTTGTAAAGCGTTTTTTCGCAGATTCCAAGTTCAGGATGTTGTTGAATGATGACATAAGGAGCAACATTTCGGTTCAGGCATTCTTTTACAGTTTCAGCCATCTGATTCGCTTGTGATGAAGTCATGTTCACGCCTAGCCGGCTGTCTGACAGTGTGTATTTATATTCAGAGTCAGCTTGTTCGGCTGAGTAAAAACACTTGTCGAGTTTACACGTTCTTTGGAATTTGCAGCCATTACACACACCAACCGCGCGAACTCTGCTCTTGCAGGGGATAGGCACTTTCTTTTCTTTACAAGCCTCTGGACAGTAATGATTGAATCCACACTGGCTGATATGGATACAATCGTAAGTTCCTTTTGTTCGGCCGAATGAGGACTTGTATGGCTTTTTTACGGTATGTCTTTTAACTTCCTTACAGATTGTTGATTTGTCTTTGCCTAGAGTATCGGCAATGGATTTTCGAGTGGAGCCGTTGTTTAAACCGACTTCAATGATTTTGCGTTCTTCAAGAGTGAGATGTGCTTGTTTAGCCATGATCGTTACCTCCGTTAAGTTACAGAGGGGGTAGACAATCACAGAATGATAGATTGTAAGAGTAAAATCCACTGT
>Scrappy_p2__coassemble_881_pt1 | contig 22329 bp, 26 predicted proteins | sample Scrappy_p2__metabat2_low_PE_008 | metagenome-assembled genome bin Scrappy_p2
TGACTAAGCTTATAATCGCCTATATCCTTTCTGGATATAGGCTTTTTTTCTGATGCGTTGTTATCTGGCCATGCAACAAGGCTGGTTTAAACATGAAAAATCAAATAATCAATATTGCAATCAGTTGCATTCACTTTGAATAAATATGTTTAAAGATTAAAGGATGTATATGCTCTTTGCGTTTTTGTGTCAAAGAACACAGGATATTTGAGTTTTAGTAAACAAAATAAATGACATATAAATCAGAGATTATTAGTCATGATAGAAGTGAGCAAAAATGTAAAGGAATACAATTTCACTTTCCATTAACGAGTCAAGCCTTTCTTATGACAATTCATTCAGTAGACTTGTGCAAATTTGCAATAAATTAGAGAATAAATAATGAAATTTGTTTATCTATAGAGTTTGAAAATAGATGACAAGCCAGAATCAGACGGTTTATCTTAGAGTGCTGCTTTGCATCATCGTAATCTTATAAAAGAAACGGTTGATTTAGAATTGATTTTCAAATTCCGATTAAACAAATGAGCTTATTTGAACCCAAGTATTTCACATGGATTCCACATAGATAGAGGGAGAACAGCAATGAATTTATTTATCATGGGTGCGCCAGGTTCTGGAAAAGGAACTTTCAGTAGCCGTTTAAAAGACCAATACCAAATCGATCACATCTCAACTGGAGATATTTTCCGTAAAAATATCAAAGAAAATACAGCACTTGGTCAAGAAGCAAAAACTTACATGGACAAAGGTTTGCTTGTACCAGATGAACTTGTAAATAAAATGGTTTTAGATACACTGCGCAATTTACCAGCAGATTCAAAAGGTTATTTATTAGATGGTTACCCAAGAACATTAGAGCAAGCGAAAGCTTTCGATGAAATGACTAAAGGTACACCACAAGAAGTTGAAACTGTTTTATATTTAGATGTTCCAAATGAAGTTTTAAACAAACGTATCTTAGGTCGTCGCACTTGCCCAAATTGTGGCGAAATTTACAACATCTACTTTAAACCTACAAAAGTAGAAAATGTATGTGACCATTGCCAAACTGAATTAACTTATCGTGCAGATGATAACGAAGAAAGCTTAGCTGTTCGCTTAGGTGAATACGACAGAGCAACTCGCCCAGTTATCGAACATTACCAAGATCAGAACAAAGTTGTCCTCGTAGATGCAAACCGCGACTTCGAAGCAATTTGGACAGATATTTCTGCAAATTTAAATTCATAAAATTCCTTGCATTAATTTGAAATTGCGCCTATACTAACTAGGCGCAATTTAGTTTTTTATATGGTCCAAAACTAGGTTCGCAATGAAAAATCAATGGAATTTTCCCCAAAAATAGAGGAAAACATTGAAGCAGGTAAAAATCCTGCCTGCCGTCTAGCCCGCGGTTGAAGCCCAAACAGGGAATTCTACTACAACGTAGATCGCGCTTAGCAGACTATCACGTTTCTACTAAAATACGTTCAATCTATGAGGGGATTTTAGCAGGTTGAATACGTGAACATCGAAAGGGGTATACACATGAAAGTAAGACCATCCGTGAAACCCATCTGTGATAAATGCCGTGTCATCCGTCGTAATGGCAGAGTCATGGTAATTTGTGAAAACCCGAAGCACAAACAGAGACAGGGTTAATTAATTTTTAACAGGAGGAAGAAATGGCTCGTATCGCAGGAGTTGACATTCCAAATAACAAACGGACTGTCATTGCCTTAACCTATATTTATGGAATTGGCGCACCAACTGCTGAAAAAATTCTTAAAGAAAACAATATCAGCGAAGACATTCGTGTTAAAGATTTAACAGAAGAACAGCTGAACACATTAAGAAAAGCAGTTGATCAGATTAAAGTCGAAGGTGACCTTCGTCGTGAAGTTCAATTGAACATCAAACGCTTGATGGAAATCGGTTGCTACAGAGGTATCCGTCACCGTAAAGGTCTACCTGTTCGTGGACAACGTACAAAAACAAACGCACGTACACGTAAAGGTAAAGCAAAAACAGTAGCTAATAAGAAGAAATAGAAAGGATAGGTGACATAATATGGCAAAGAAACAGCAACAAGTTAGAAAACGTCGCGTTAAAAAGAATATTGCTAGAGGTATGGCACACATCCACTCTACTTTCAACAACACGATCGTAACAATTACTGATGAAGGCGGAAACGCAATTTCTTGGAGCTCCGCTGGTGCTCTTGGATTCAAAGGAAGCCGTAAAAGTACACCATATGCTGCACAAATGGCAGCAGAAGCAGCTGGTAAAGCTGCAATTGATCACGGTATGAAATCCGTAGCAGTTGAGGTTAAAGGACCAGGTCCTGGACGTGAAGCTGCTGTCCGCGCTCTGCAAGTTGCAGGTTTGGACATCACTATGATCAATGATGTAACACCAATCCCACATAACGGCTGCCGTCCACCAAAACGCCCACGTGGTTAATGGATAGGACACTGTTTCGTGTATATAATAAATATATATATACAACAGTCGGGGGAAACTTTAGTTTTCGCTAAAAAAGGAGGTCCAGCAGATGAAACAATACGAAATTAAAACTTTAGAAGAAACACAAGCTTCTGGAAAGTTTGAAATTGCGCCTCTTCCTGACAAATTCGGGATCACACTAGGAAACGCATTACGAAGAGTTCTACTCTCTGCTATTCCTGGCGGTGCTGTTTTCAGCATTCGTATTGACGAAGTGTACCACGAGTTTACAGGAATTGAGGGAGTAACCGAAGACGTTGCTCAGCTCATTCTGAATTTAAAACAACTCATTTTGAAAATCGATATTGCAGACAACAGTATTTACACATTACGCATTCGTAAAACAGGACCATGTGTTGTCACAGCTGGCGATATTCAATGCCCAGAGGGAGTTGAAGTACTCAACAAAGATCTGGTGATCTGTACATTATCCGCTGGAAAAGAGTTCAGCATGGACATGCAAGCTAAACTTGGCCGTGGCTATGTTGGCGCCGATATTAATAAGCACAGACAGTCTGGTGAAAATACGCCTTTAGGCATTATTTACACCGATTCGCTGTTCAGCCCGATCACACGTGTCGCATATAGTAGCGAATCCCACGTTGATGAAAATGGACAGCTCTATGATGTATTGACAATGGAAATCGATACGGATGAAACATTAAAACCATCCCAAACATTATCGATCGCATCCAAGATTTTGAGAGATCATCTCGCAATCATCACTGACGCAGATTTCTTATTGAAAAATACAGTCGAAGAGGAAGAAGAAACTCAATTAGAAGATCCTTCTTTAAAATCTAAGATGATTGAAGATCTTGAACTTTCTGTTCGTTCTTACAACTGTTTGAAACGTGCAGGAATTTCCACAGTCGATGAATTGTGCCAGAAAACTGAAATGGAAATGCAGCATGTCCGTAACTTAGGTAAAAAATCGCTGCAGGAAATCAAAGACAAAATTTACTCATTGGGTCTGCACTTCAGATCCGGTGGAGAGAACGCATAGGAGTCGAAGATGAGAAATCGTAAATTAGGCCGTACAGCTGATCATCGTAAAGCTTTACTTCGTAACATGGTTACTTCTTTGATCGAAAACGGCTCTATGGAAACCACTGAAATGAAAGCGAAAGAACTCAGCTCAGTGATGGATAGTCTCGTTACTCTTGCTAAACGTGGCGATCTGCACGCACGCCGTCAGGCTGCTGCTTACGTTCGCAACGTTGAAGTTGATGACGAAGGCACCACTGCTCTGCAGAAACTTTTCAACGAAATTGGTCCAGCTTACAAAGATCGCAATGGTGGATACACTCGTGTAACTAAAACACGTATCCGTCGTGGTGATGCTGCTCCAATGGCAATTGTTGAATTCGTAAAATAAGTTCAGCTTACTCAATACAAAATAAGCAAGAGGAAAATCTAGCCTCTTGCTTTTTCTTTACCCAATTCAAGGGACAGTTGAATTTATTTTATGTTATTCTTCTAAATAGAAACTTTAATGCCTAGCGTTAAAGGTTATATCATTCGGCATTCATGCCAATTAAATAGTCGGGTATTCCCCATGACAAATGGAAGGAAATTAGATATATGAGTAACATAGACGAGCTGACACGGTATGGTATTGTGCACCTCGTACCGATTCTACAAGCGGATTCTATGGAGTATATGGAAAAATTGTTTGAGACACTCCATCCTAAAACGTTTTTAGAAATTGGAACGGCAATTGCGCGCACATCGATTGCTTGCGCAACGATCTTAGACGATGTGAAAATCGTTACGATCGAAAAAAATCCAGAGATGGCAAGTGTCGCTAGACAGAACATTCTCAACTCCGGATTCGCAGATCGCATCACGCTAATTGAAGGGGATGCAAGAGAAGTAGAAGTTCCTGATTGGAAATATGACATGATCTTCATTGATGCAGCTAAAGGCCAATATCAGCGCTTTTTTGAAAGATATTCACCGATGCTTAATGAAGGTGGATTGATTGTATCCGATAATATGTTTTTCCACGGACTAGTCGAACATCCTGAACGTACGAATAATCGCCATACCAAGGGGTTAATTAAACGAGTTCAACGCTATCGTGATTTCTTGGATCAACATCCAGATTATGAAACCACGATTTTAGAAGTTGGCGATGGACTGGCCCTTACGAGAAGAAAGGATGATTCTCATGTTTAAATTTTTAGTGAAAACAGCTGTAACTGTTGGAATTGTCGGACTTGCTTTAGAAGGAGTCAAAAAAGTATTACAAAATCGCGATGAAAAACAAAATGCGGATCTTGATAAACATTGCGAAGAATACATCACGATTACACCTTCTTTTCCAGTCGAAACGGAAGCAAACACCCCAGTAGAACCTGAAGAATCAGTAGAAAACGTAGAACTAGTGGACAATGCAAAACCAGTTCAAAAAGCAGACCTCACTGAAGAAGAATCACAAAAAGAAGGATTAAATCCAACTGAAGAGTCAATTGTAGGCCAATCTGTAGCAGAATAGGGGAATACTTCGTTTACTAGAAATAGTAAACTCAAAACGATTCGATCGTTCTTGTTGAGCTGAATAAAATTAAATTCTCTAAAAGAGATGAAAGGATAAAGAGATGAAAGGTTTAGAACGTCTTTTAAAAATTGTAACTTCAATTGTGGCAATCGCTGCTGCTATCTTGGCATTTTTCTACTTTTTCCAATCAAAAAAAGAGCGCCTCGATGAATTAAACGATTACTTAATGGGCGATGATGACGAAGAGTCAACATACGATGATCAAACGGAGGATTCAGCCGATTGTAGCGACATCGAATATCTACAACGCGATATGCGCTGCTTAGATCAACTTGAAGCGAATCAATCTGCTCAATTAGCATTTTTAGTTGATCCTGATTACTTAACAGCTTTCCAAAATACACTTGCTGATGCGGGATATTCTTCCGAATATAATCCTGATTCACAAATGTTAGAAATGTTGTTAGCTGGCCCAACTGATCACGAAGAAATTTCTGAATTGGGCGAATTGTTGTCAGAATTATTAACATCAACACATTCAACTTATTTGGGATTTGCCTTACAATAGGCATCCCTTTTTTTAATGCCTTATACAAGGAGAAAGATCAAAGATGGATTGTAGTCCATCTAGCGAGTAAATCATGCAATGTTGGCCTTGAAAACGTTATCTTTTTCGAATCATTTTCAAGCTTATTGGCAAGACTAATGTAATTGAAATAACTTTTTGTATAATGGATAAGATGTTGAGAAAGGCGGTATGTATGGAAGCAATCGAACTTGAACATCTATCTTTTAGCTATGATGGACAAACAGATGTATTAAAAGATATCTCTTTAACCATTCCTAAAGGGAGCTATACCGCAATTGTCGGGCATAACGGATCTGGGAAATCAACTTTAGCTAAGTTGATTATTGGTTTATTAGAACCAAAATCAGGAACGATTAAAGTTCTTGGACAAACTTTGACCGATCACAACTTAAAAGCAGTTCGTGATCATGTTGGGATTGTTTTTCAAAATCCAGATAACCAATTTATTGGCTCGACAGTGGCAGATGATATTGCCTTTGGATTGGAAAACCATTGTGTCCCAACAAAGGACATGCAACGAATTATCGAAGAAAGTGCTGCAAAAGTCTCTATGAGCGATTACCTGAATGCGGAACCGACCAACTTATCTGGTGGACAAAAGCAGCGGGTTGCTATTGCGGGGATTCTAGCAATGAGTCCTGAAATCATCATTTTTGATGAATCGACAAGTATGCTTGATCCGCAAGGCAAAGCAAGCGTCAATGAACAAATTCGCAAATTAAACGAAGCGAAAAACATCACAATTTTATCCATTACTCACGATATGGAAGAAGCTGCCCAAGCGAGCAATGTGATCGTTTTAGATCAAGGAACCATTGCGGCAATCGGCACTCCGGCCGACGTGTTCCAAAATGACGCGCTCATGAGTCGCCTTCGCCTCGATTTACCATTTGGTTTGAAAGCAGCAAAAGCTTTTCAAGCCCATGGAATTGAAATTGATGCGGTGATGAATAATGCACAATTAGTGGAGGCGCTATGCCAATTGAAATAAAAGATTTGGAGTATACGTATTCACAAGGAACTCCATTTGAACATAAAGCATTAAAAGGTGTGAACTTGACGATTCCAACAGGAAAAGTCATAGCAATTATCGGCCAGACGGGATCGGGAAAGTCGACTCTTGTTCAACATCTCAATGCCTTAATTAAACCAACAAAAGGATCGATTGATATTTGTGGATTTCATATCACACCGGATACGAAGCTTAAAGATGTCAAAATTTTACGTAAAAAAGTCGGCTTAGTTTTCCAATTTCCTGAATATCAATTATTCGAGGAAACAATTGAAAAGGATATCGCTTTTGGTCCGAAAAACTTTGGGGTAGAACCAGAAGAAATCCAACAACGCATTCAAGAAATTCTGCCTTTAGTAGGATTGGATGCAAGCTATTTACAACGTTCGCCATTTGAGCTCTCTGGAGGTCAAAAACGCCGTGTGGCGATTGCTGGAATTCTCGTTCAAGATCCAGAAATCTTAGTGCTTGATGAACCGGCTGCAGGATTGGATCCCCAATCAGCCCAAGAAATGATGTCATTATTTATGCGTTTGAATCGACAAGCGAATAAAACGATTATCCTTGTCTCCCACGACATGGAACACGTTTTACGTTATTGCGATGAAGTGATTGTCATGAAAGATGGCAAAGTTAAAACGCAAATGGATGTCCATGAATTTTTCAAACATCCTGATATCCTTAGAGAAATTGACATCAATCCCCCGGGAATTGTGCAATTAAAAGAAATGCTCCAACAAAATGGATTTGAGATTGATCCCGATTCCTATTCGTTGGATGAACTTGCCCAATCTTTGAAAGGACAGGTGGCTAGCCATGAATAACATTGCTCTTGGCCGTTACTTGCCTTTAAATACCATCATTAACAAGATGGATCCGCGCTCTAAAATTTTGATTTTACTTGTGATGATGATTACGGTCTTTTTACCGGCTGGATTTATCGGCTATGTTCCGATTTTAATCTTCATCGCTACGGCTTTATATTTTTCGAAATTAAAACTGACTTATGCCCTACGTGCACTTAAACCAATGATCTGGATGTTTATCTTCTTATTGGTGATTAACGTTCTTGTCATGCGCACGGGAACACTGTTGATTTCATGGGGTTGGTTTAAAGTTTATTCAGACGCATTTAGTCAAACGGCTTATATTATTATTCGTTTAACGCTGATGATTATTTTATGTACCGTGTTAACGGCAACGACTAAACCACTTGATTTGACATTAGGAATTGAAAAGCTACTCAAACCTTTTGAAAAAATTGGTTTACCAGCTCACGTGATTGCGATGATGATTTCGATCGCATTACGTTTTATTCCGACTTTAATTGATGAAACAAATCGCATTATGAATGCGCAAGCTTCTCGTGGTGTCGATTTGGAAAACGGGACGATGACTGAAAAGATTCGTGCCGTCTTATCCTTAATCGTCCCTCTATTTGTTTCTGCATTTGATCGCGCTGATCAACTTGCGGATGCGATGGAAGCAAGAGGATATGATCCATCTGCAACAAGAACACGCTACAAAGTGCTAAAAATGACAAATGTCGATTATTTCGCTATGGCATTCGCCCTTGTTGTCTTTGCAACTGATCTTGTTTTATGTTGGATCTAAAACTGAATGAATAAAATAGATGATGATGAATAAATGGACTTCGGCTGTTCTGTCGAAGTCCATTCACTGTAAAGGGGGAAAGTTATGCGCTATAAAGTGACAGTCGCATATGATGGCCATCGCTATGCTGGATTCCAAAAACAAATGAATGCCAATGGAATTCAAAGCGTGATTGAGCGTGCATTAGAAAAAATAATGAAACAACCAGTATCTATCACGGCCTCAGGAAGAACAGATGCTGGCGTTCATGCCTTTGGTCAAGTTTTTCATTTTGATGGACCAGAAACCATTGGTACGCGGGGATTCTATCAAGCTCTCAATACACTTTTACCCAAGGATATTCGAATTAAAAAAGTGGAATTTGCCGACGATGATTTTCACGCGCGTTTTTCCGTTCAATATAAGCATTATGACTACATCATCACCAATGAACGCGATAATCCATTTGTCGAGCATTATAAAGCAGTGATTTGGCAAAACTTAGATCTTGAATTGATGCGCCAAGGATCAAAGGTTCTAGAAGGTCAACATGACTTCACTTCGTTTTGCAACGCGCAAATCGATCCACGCAAACCACGAGTAAAAACCATTTTTAAAATTGATATTCTAGAACAAGGAAAAGATATTGTGATCTCCTATTTTGGAAATGGCTTTTTGCGTTATCAAGTGCGCATGATGTCAGCGGCACTCATGGCACTAGGATCGCATAAAATCACCGTCAAACAACTCGAAGAAATACTTGAGGCAAAAGATAAACACGCTTGTCGCTTTAACGCACCAGCCCAAGGATTATATTTAGTAAAAGTTGGCTATAAACCTTTTGACTTTAAGGGACAAAAAAGCGACAATAACGAGGCGTCATTGGCAAAAATCGAAGAAGAATAAGGCTTGCATTGAAATGGAATGATATGCAATTAGACACATTCAATTTTGGCGAAATTTTCGCAGTAAAATTCAATATGTTTAATTGACATCGATCGATATTTTGCATAAGATTATCCGTGGCTATATCCAAGCCTTTGAGCCCCGGTAACGCTCATTGAAACGGAGGAAGCAAACATGCGTCAAACAACAATGGCAAAACCTGCTGAAGTAGAACGCACTTGGTATGTAATTGATGGCGAAGGTCAGACTCTTGGTCGCCTTGCTACAACTGCAGCACATGTACTGCGTGGTAAACACAAACCTACATATACACCAAACGTAGACTGCGGTGACTATGTAGTTATTATCAATGCAGACAAAGTCGTAATGACTGGTAACAAACTTAATACTGAAAAGTACTACAACCATTCCGGATTCTATGGTGGATTACGTGTTCGTACTGCCAAAGAAATGAAGGAAAAATACCCTGTTGAATGGGTTCGCAGAGCAGTTCAAGGTATGCTCCCACACACTCGTTTAGGTGATGTGCAACGTAAACACGTATTAGTTTACGCTGGTTCAGAACATCCACATATGGCTCAACAACCTGTAGAACTCAAGGTTAAAGGATAGGAGAATAGGAAATGGCAAAGAAAGATAACATTGTTCAGTACCTTGGTACTGGCCGTCGTAAAAAAGCCGTTGCCCGTGTTTTCCTTCGTGCAAACGGAACAGGGAACATTGTAGTCAACGGTAAAGAACTTAAAGAGTACATGCCTTCTGAAGTTCTTCAGATGGTAGTACGTGCACCTCTTGAATTAACAAACACTCTTGATCAATTCGACGTGTTAGTTAACGTTCAAGGTGGAGGATTCACTGGTCAAGCTGGTGCAATCCGTCACGGAATCACTCGTGCTTTAATGGAAGCTAGTGAAGATTACCGTCCTGCATTAAAAGCTGCTGGTTTTGTTACACGTGACCCACGTGCTAAAGAACGTAAAAAATACGGTCTTAAAAAAGCTCGTCGTGCGCCACAGTTCTCAAAACGTTAGTAATAATAGTTGTGAGAAATTCAAAGAAGTATTTAGACTTTGCAAGAAGTTTAAATGCTTCTTTTTTTCTTTTGCAGAGAATAGAAATAAACTTCTTATTAGCATATGCATAATAGAAGTTATAAGAAAACTTCTATATAGAGGATGCTATAATGAAGTTGTGAGGTGATAATAAATCTATGGTGAATTATCGAATTGGCGAAGATGTTCAATTAATTAGAGAGATGCTTAATTTATCTCGACAACAATTTGCAAAAAAAATAGCAGTTGATATGACTACGGTAGAGAGATGGGAAACGGAAAAAACGGATGCAACGGAAGAAAATATCGAAAGCATATATACTTTTGCATTGAATCACAATATCTTTATAAACGAAATTAAAGCGCAACTATATTATGAAGAATTAACGAATAAAAATGAGTTGGTATTATTTCATGGCGCTAAAAAACGCATAGATGGTGAGATTGATATTGAACACTCTAAAACCAATAATGATTTTGGTAAAGGGTTTTATTGTGGAGAGAGTTTTGAACAGTCTTCGTTATTTGTAAGTGGATTTGACACATCAAGCGTTTATATATTGAGTTTTGACCCACAAAACCTCTCTAGCATAGAATATAAAGTCAATCAAGAATGGATGTTAACGATCGCATATTTCAGGGGAAGACTTAATGGGTATGAAGATCATCCGATTATTAATAAACTAATTCGTAAATTAGAAGGCGTAGATTATTTAATTGCACCAATTGCTGATAACAGAATGTTTAGAATTATAGATAGTTTTATTGAAGGTGAAATTACTGACGAACAGTGTATACATTGTTTGGCAGCTACTAATTTAGGATTTCAATACGTTTTTAAAACAGAAAAAGCTTTGAGTCAGGTGAAAATAATTGAAAGATGTTATTTGTGCAGTAAAGAAAAAGAAAAGTATCAAATTAAAAGATTAGGAGATAATAAACTTGGGGATGCTAAAATCAAAATAGCACGGAGACAGTATAGAGGACAAGGTCAATATATTGACGATATATTAGATGATAAATTATGAAAAGAGAAATGGATCAAACTGGCTTGTTACTATGTGATGTACAAGGTAAAATTTTTGAACAATCTATAACTATAGAAGATTGCAGTTCGAATATTTTTATTCGTCGATTTATGAATTCTAAATTTGTTTCTAGAATGGATAATTTAACTTTTTTAAATGAGAGTACGACAATTGAAGATGTTTTCGACGAAATTAACGAAGAGTACGGTAAATCTACTTATGGAAAAATCAAATTTTCAATGAATGAGATGTATTGGATCGGTTATATTTATAGATATCTATCCTATGTTTATCAAATCGACAGCAAGAATGCTTATAAGATTGTAAAAGGTAACGAACTTAGACGTCTGTTTTTTGCGTATCATTCCTTAGATCCAATGAATGCAATTGACCGAATTTTAGAAGCAAAATCAATAGTACTAGATAAAGATGTTCATCAATTGACTAAAGAGGGAGTAGAAATACTGAGAAGAATAAAGGGGTTTAACAATTAAAATATTAGACATCATTGTGAACAAAAAATAGAGAAGTGTTTAGACTTTGCAAGAAGTTTAAATGCTTCTTTTTTTCATTTATGCAATCTTACAGAAATAGGAACGGAAGTAAGAATTAAGATTATGCGTTTGTGATAATATAAAATCACTGATCTAGATATTCTATTGCGACAAAGAATGAAGAACCGAATGCATCAATGATTGAAACCCTGAATAAGGATGGTATTTCATGAAAAAACTCTATTGTAAAAAATGCGGACATAAAATTAATTCGAAGTTTTTGTTTGTTCCAAACCGATGCGTTTGTGGCGCAAATCTAAATGAATGGGAAGAAGATACAGGACGAAGTTCGCTTCGTTATTTACTATGCTTATTGTTATTGATGCTTCCTCTATTTTTGATTGTTTATTTATTACGTAATGCATTAAGGAACTCAATATTATTCTTTGCATTTATTCTTGTCATTTCAATGATCTGGCTTCGGCTAGCAGATGGACTATTCGTTCGTTTGGGCATAGTAAAAATGAAGAATATCTTTATAAAGTAGATTTTTGATGTTGTGAGAAACTTTTGTATTCTCTGGTGTAACAACTGGATTGATCCTTTTTAACCATTTAACTCGCAAATTCACTGTTGCAGTGCGAGTAATGGTTGGTATTTTGACATTCCCATTTTATTTGATTGTGGGGATTATCGGTGTTATTCCTTTTTTGATTTATCAAGTTGTGCTTTTGATTAAAAAAGTAGGAGATCAATATGCAATTAAAAAGATTTCTAGCTGTAGCTTTACTATCCATGACGATCGGCGTAAGTGGTTGTGCTGCAAGTAATCGTGTGAATGAGAAACAGGATGATTTGATTTATCAAGAATCTATATCGCCAAATGAGAAATATGTAGAGAATCAAGAAGATGTGGTTCGCTACGATATCGAAATATACAAAGAAAATGAGGAAACTATTTCGATTCAAGCAAAATCAAATAGTGAGTTTTTTGAACCTTTAAGCTATGAATATTATGTCAACGCCCCTTTGAATCAAGAGGATATCAGCGTGGAGTGGACAACACTAAGTGGTGATCCTCAAGAAACAAAAGAGAATCAACTTTGTGTAGCGAAAATCAAGGTGAATGGAAATCCTGATCAAATCAAGATTAATTTTGCGAATCGCGCAATTGAATTGATTGAAGATGCATTAGCGCATTAAACCGATGAAAAGGAATATTGCTTGTTGTGAATTTTTTTAGGAAGAATAAAGAACAATTCATCACATTTATAGCTTGTGGGACTATTTTTATTGTTGCTTTATCCGTTATTGCCCTATTGAGTGGAACAATTATGCGCTTTTTCGGTTTTCGGTATGATTCGATCGGCAGCATGATTTTGTTTTTCGTCATCACAGCGATTGTTTCATATCCAATGAATTTAATTGCCGGGGGATTGTCCAAAGCACTCTATCAAATAAAACGCATGAATAAAAATAGAGCAATTGTTCTGTATTTGATTTTAGATACAATTGCGACGTATTTGGGATTGATGATTGTGGATTATTGTCTGCCTTCTATTTCGGCAAGTCATTTATCCATCCTCGTTATGTCTTTTCTTTTCGCTTTACCGGGAATTGAAGATTTCAAAAATCTATAAACAGATCACATAGAATAGGAATGAAGCTATGGATATTATTTTAGTTGTTTATGCTTTATGTGTATTTTTACTTGGACCGATATGGATTATTCGAAGTGTAAAAGCGAATAGTCAAAATAAAATGAAAATGGTAGCAACAATTATAATCGATACGCTTTTGGTCGCAAGTGCAATTTATGCGTTAAGTATCGTGTTCAAATAGAAGAAAATTAAAGAGTAGGGATCATTATGGAAAAACAAGTCATTCGTTGTTCGAAGTTTGTCAAAGTATTAGGGATCATCACGACTGTTCTTTTTGGGCTGATGTGGGTTGTACCTCTTATCGCCGGTCATTTTCTGATGGCACTTTGTTTTTTCCCCTTTACGTTTTTAGGCATTGCGCTATTACTTGCGTACCAAAAACAAACAATTGTGATCGATCACAATACACTGACTTTCAATTATGTTTTAAAAAAATCAATAGAAGTGCGTTTTTCTGAGATTCGATGCTTATTATTGATTCCATTAGGGAATCGAACCCAAATGGCTTTGATTGATCGTGGTTATAATCGATTGGTCACATTAGATTCTATTTTTGGAAACTCTGACCTACTCTTTGATGCTTTAGCAGAACATGAAGTACAAATTGTCGATTTTGAAGAATTGTTAGAGCAGAAAAAAGATGTATCGAAATATGTGGGAACATTGAATGCGATAGAACGAAATTATTATCAATCTATTGTGCAAGAGACAGAAACAATCGACAGTATTTCTTCCGATCGTTGTCGATTCGATTTCGAAAAAGCGAAGAGATTTTTGCGTGTTTTAGGCATTGTCTTGATTGCATTAGATGGAATAGCTTTTGTCGTTGGCGGAAAGCTGATGATGGTTTTATTTGTTTTAGTGATTCTAGGATCTTATGCGGTATACCTGTGGTATTATCCGTATATTTACATCGAAACGAAGACTAAAAAAGGCGAACAAGTTATGCTCCAAATGCCATTTTTGGGTGCCGCAATTGCCCTACTTTTAAACTTAACTTCGGCAAATACATTTGGATATGATCAAATTGCCTATTTTAAAACGACATCGATTATAGCGGTTGTCTTATTCATTCCTTTTGTGATCAAATCGGTACGGATCAAAGTGCCCCAACGATTTGTTCGGAAATTATCAGTAGTTTTCGCAGTTTTGATGATGTCATTTACGATAACTTTCCCGGTCAGTTTCTTATTGACGTTTGAAAAGCCAACTCATGAAACGATTGTGATTACAGATAAAGATGTCGATACAGGCAATAGTTTGACGGATTATGAGCTGATTGCTTCTTGGCGTGGTGAAGAACAAGAGTTTAACGTGTCGAAAAGTCAGTATTTAAAAACTTCTATTGGCGATAGTCGTCGAGTTTGTATTCGCAAAAGTTTATTGGGTTTAGAGTACTACAGTGTTCATGAATAAATTAAAGTCGCATATGTTGAATTGAGAATGTTTTTGTTAGAGATCATTCATTTAAAAGCGGAAAAGTAAAATATAAAATTGACAAACGAAGTTCAACTTGCGATGATAGGATCATCAAAAGTGTTACTAGTCATGTAGGCATTAATTTGATAGAAATAAACATCTGTTTTAACTACTTGTTTTTTCTATTGTATTTATGCCTGCATTTTTTTTATCTGAAAATCATATTGTAGTAATTCATGCACGCATAGATACATAGAAATTTTGTCGAAAGGAGAAAAAAATGAAAGACAAAATTTTTAGTGTTTTGCAACGTGTCGGAAGAAGCTTCATGTTACCGATCGCTATTCTTCCTGTTGCCGGTTTGTTTCTAGGGATTGGTGGATCATTCACCAATACGACAATGCTTGAGGCTTATGGATTGATGTCAATCTTTGGTCCAGGAACAATTATGTTTGATCTGTTCAGCGTCATGTCTAAAGCAGGAGATATCGTCTTTGCCAACTTACCGATTATCTTCGCTATGGGCGTTGCGATTGGAATGGCTAAAAAAGAAAAAGAAGTTGCTGCTTTATCTGCCGCAATCGCCTTCTTTATCATGCATGCTTCAATTGGCGCAATGATTGAAGTTTTAGGACTTGCCGAAACTTTACCAGCGGGTTCTATTACATCGGTTGTGGGAATTCAATCGTTACAGATGGGTGTATTCGGCGGGATTATCGTCGGATTAGGTGTTTCTGCATTACACAATAAATATCATACGATCGAACTTCCGCAAGTTCTCTCATTCTTTGGAGGATCCCGCTTTGTTCCAATTATCAGTGCGGTAGTTTACTTACTTGTTGGAATTTTAATGTCATTTATTTGGCCTTCGATCCAAAATGGAATCTATGCAGTTGGTGATATCGTAAGAAGTTCTGGATATGCCGGAACTTGGGTATATGGATTTATGGAACGTGCTTTAATTCCATTTGGTTTACACCACGTTTTCTATTTGCCATTCTGGCAGACTGGTGTTGGGGGGACAGCTACAGTTGCCGGAACTTTAGTCGAAGGGGCACAGAATATTTTCTTTGCGCAATTAGCAGATCCAAATACAACACGTTTCTCAGTTGAAGCAACAAGATTTATGGCTGGGAAATTCCCATTAATGATTTTTGGTTTACCAGGTGCTGCGCTTGCGATGTACACTTGCGCCAAAGACAATAAAAAGAAAGTTGCTGGGGGATTATTACTTTCTGCAGCATTAACGTCCATGTTAACAGGAATTACAGAACCACTTGAATTTACTTTCTTATTTATTGCGCCATTGTTATATGTAATTCACTGCATCTTTGCCGGATTAGCTTACATGTTGATGCATATCTTCAATGTTGGTGTCGGAATGACTTTCTCTGGTGGTTTAATCGACATGACATTATTTGGGATTATGCAAGGGAATGCCAAAACAAACTGGATTTGGATCGTGATTGTTGGTGTATTCTACTTCATCCTATACTTTGCGATTTTCAAATTCTTGATTACGAAAAATGACTACAAAACACCAGGTCGTGAAGACGATGATCAAGAAACAAAATTATATACACGAGCTGATGTGAATGAGAAAAAAGCAAATGGTGCGGCATCAGCGAAAGACGAACAATCTGCACTGATCACAAAAGGATTAGGTGGAAAAGCGAATATTAGTGATGTCGATGCTTGTGCAACACGTTTGCGAATCACGGTTTTTGATCAAGAAAAAGTCGATGAAGCACTCTTAAAATCTAGTGGAGCAGCTGGAATTATCCGTAAAGGTAATGGTGTACAAGTTATTTATGGACCAAGAGTCAGTGTGATTAAAAGCCATTTAGAAGATTACTTAAGTGGTGATCATGACGAAACAGAAGAAGTAGATATCCAAGAAGTTGTTGAAACAAAAACAGAAAAAACAATTCTCGAAACTTTTGCGTCAATTACAGATGGTAGCATCGATTTAATTACGAATATGCCAGATGAAACATTCGCGAATAAAATGATGGGCGATGGAGTCATGTTTATTTCCGAAACAGGTGAAGTATATTCACCATGTGATGGTTCTGTTGAACTCGTATTCCCAACAAAACATGCAATTGGCTTAAAAAGTGAAAAAGGAAATGAAATTTTACTACACATTGGTGTAGATACTGTTAATCTAAATGGTGAAGGATTTACCGCATTTGTTGAAGCGGGTCAAACGGTTAAAAAAGGCGATTTGCTTGTAAAATTTGATCTCGAATTCATTAAGAAAAATGCGCCGAGTGATGCGATTGCTTTGGTCTTCACAAATTTATCACCAGATAGTAAAGTAGAAATCACAAAACTTGGTCCGGTAAAACAAAAAGAAGAAGTATTAAAAGTGTATTAGTCAATGTCACGATAAATGAAGAGAGATAGGTATGTTTAAGGTTAGAAAGGTTTTAAATAATAATGCGCTTTTGACCATTGACACCCAGACCCAAGAAGAAGTGATCTTTATTGGGAATGGGGTTGGTTTTGGTCAGCACATGAATCAACAATTTATTCCCAGAGATGGTGATGTGGCTTATCGCCATGAAGCGAAAGTAGATCTCATCCCTGCGGTTACAAAAAATGATCCGATTTATTTGGAAATTGCGAGCGCAATTATTGATGAAGCGAAAAAGGAATTTGGAAATATTGATACAAGTATATTGCTACCTTTAAGCGATCATATTGCCTTTGCGATCCATCGGATTCGAAACAATATGGTGATTTCTAACCCTTTTTCTCACGATATCTCTTTGTTATTTGATCAAGAATATCAAGCAGCGCTTAAAGCGCGGGATATTATTGAACAACGCCTCGATATTCGGATCAATGATGAAGAAGTTGGCTATATCACACTTCATATTCACTCCGCTCGAAGTGATGATCAAGTGAGTGAAGGAATGCTTTTTGCGGTGTTGATTAATGAATCGATTCAAGAATTAGAAGAAGCTTTCTCGATGAACGTAGATGTGCATTCATTATCGTATTCGCGAATGTTAACACATATGAAATATCTCATTGCACGAACGAAAAATGGCGAAAAATTATCGATTGATATGGATGAATTTACGAAAAACCAATTCCCGCGAGCTTATGAAATTTCTAAATCGATCATCAAAAAGACGGAAAGAGCGTTGAATAAAAAAATCGAACCAATCGAAATTGGATATCTAGCTTTACATATCCAACGCGTATTCTCTCTAGAAAAAAGTGTATAGACTAAAATAAGATAAAACATCAAATCCCTGGCGTCCTCATTAAGACTCCAGGGATTTTTATACAAGAGCTATCCACGATCAGATACAAAAAAAGGGTGATCAATCGACCATCCTTTTTTGACATAAAATTCTATGAATTGGTAATGAAATTATATTTGCGATTGAGCAGACGCAATGTGCGATCAGTCATTTCATCTGGGGACATGCAATTTAGATCCATCAGCCAGTTCTCAATTAAGCTTAAAGCAACATCACTTAAAACATTTAATTCGAATTCATCAAGATCTTCATACAAAAAATAGATCGCTTGGGATTTAATGTGCGATTGGATGAAATCACGAAAATGACTTTTAAATGAATTTTGTCCTTCGATTTTTAATGCTTTGCGATAGAAGTCTCTATTTTCATATAAGTAATGATACGCTTGGCGCATTCGTTGAATATGTTGGTTAGTATCCAGCGGATCGATGTGCATTTGGACGTAAGAAGCGATTTCTGAATCGAAAATCCAATTCAATAAATCATATTTATCCATGAAATGGTAATAGAAACTTTTACGATGCATTTCGCATCGTTCGCAGATTTGTCCGATTTGAATTTTCTCAAATGGAGTATCTTCCATCAATGTTTTTAATGAGCTTGCTAAAGCTCGTTTTGTAATATTGGAGTCAGCCATATCTGTTTTTCCTATTCATTAACCGAGAAAACCTAAATGTTCGAGTAAGATATTGAGCCCGATTAAAATCAAAATGATTCCCCCGAGAATTTGGGCTTTTGTTTCAAATTTACGACCGAAAACGTTGCCGATCTTCACACCGACCATACTAAATAAGCAGGTGCAAATGCCAATCAAAGTGATCGCAAGCCAAATGTTGACATTGCCAACCATCGAGAGTGAAATGCCAACGGCCAAAGCGTCGATAGAAGTGGCAACGGCCATCACAAACATCGTCTTGGTCGATAAATCAGCATCTTGTTCATCTGGTTGACAATCACATTCATCTTTCGAACAAAGTGCTTCTTTGAGCATATTGATTCCAATGAAGGCCAGTAAAATAAAGGCAATCCAATGGTCAATTGCTTGAATTGATGAAGCAAATAATGCGCCTAAAAAGAAACCGATCAGTGGCATCAGTGCTTGAAAGCCACCAAACCAAATTCCGCAAGTTAAGCTTGCTTTTAGTGTTGAACGCTTCATTGCTAGACCTTTGCAGATCGAAACCGCAAAAGCATCCATGCTGACGCCAACAGCTAATAATAATAATTCACTAATTCCCATAACTTGTTTCTCCTTCACTATGTCATGAAACGATGGGAAAAAAAAGACGAAACTCACCCACCGCAGCAGATAAGTCTCGTCAATTAAGGTGACACCAGGATGTATATCCAGCATGTTGGTATCGCCGCGTAAATACGCTGACTACTCCCTTATGTATCGTTAATAATATTGGATAATTAAGATTTGATCAAGATGATTTTGGGACAAATGATAAAAGATGGTCAAAAATGTAACGAATATAGCCGTACGAGAAAAAATGGGACGATACCCATTGTTTGTCCAATGCACTTTTTTAAATTAATTCTATAATACAATACATAACCAAAAAGAAGGAGGATCTTCAATGACAGGACACAATGAAGATGCGAATCAAGTCGTCCAGTCCCTTCAGTCAGACTTGACTACTGGCTTAACGCAAAGCCAAGTTGAAGAGAAGCGGGCACAATTTGGAGAAAACAAGTTAAAGGAAAAGAAAAAGAAAACGACTTTGCAACGTTTTGCGGAACAGTTCAAAGATGTGATGATCTTAATTTTGATTATCGCAGCAATCGTTTCTTTTGCGATCGCTTGTATTGAAGGAGAACCTAAAGAATTTTTTGAACCGGTTCTTATTTTGCTCATCGTCATCTTGAATGCGATTATGGGCGTAATGCAAGAAAGTAAAGCCGAAAAAGCATTGGATGCACTGAAAAGTTTATCAGCACCGCACGCAAGAGTGTTACGTGATGGAAAAGAAAAAGTCATCGATGCTGTTGAACTCGTTCCAGGTGACATTATTCACTTGGAAGCAGGGGACTTTATTCCAGCCGATGCAAGATTGATCCGTAGCGTAAGCTTAAAAAGTGAAGAATCCGCTTTGACGGGGGAATCAGTTCCTTCCGAAAAAGATGCGAGTGTAATTGTTGATGAAAAAGCTCCATTAGGAGATCGCAACAATATGGTGTTCTCGGGATGCAGTATTACATATGGTACAGCGACAGCTGTTGTTACTGCGACGGGAATGGATACTGAAATGGGGAAAATCGCCAACCTTTTAGAAAATGAAGGGGAAACACAAACTCCATTACAGAAAAAATTAGCGCAATTAGGAAAATATCTGGGCTTTTTAGCTTTAGGTGCATGTGCCATTATTTTCGTTGTGGGAATGATGAATGGAATTCCAGCACTTGAAATCTTCATGACTGCAGTTTCTTTAGCTGTTTCAGCAATTCCAGAAGGATTACCTGCTATTGTTACGATTGTTTTATCGATTGGTGTACAACGGATGGTCAAGAAAAATGCGATTATCCGTCGTTTACCTGCAGTAGAAACTTTAGGTGGTGCTTCTGTCATTTGTTCTGATAAAACAGGAACATTGACACAAAACCGCATGACTTTAGTGAAAGCTTATCTTGATGGTGCAACAGACACTGAAGACATTACGATTCATAACTCCGATGAGGTTAAAAAACTTTTGACATACGGTACGTTATGTAGTGATGGAAATGTTGTTTTCCATGGTACAGAAGAACAACATATCGGGGATCCAACGGAAACCGCAATCGTTTTAGCGGCTCATCGTAACGGATTACCAAAAGAAATGCTCAATCGTGAATATCCTCGTTTAGCAGAAATTCCGTTTGACTCCGATCGTAAATTGATGACCACTGTAAACAAGATCGATGACAAGTATATCGTGATTGTTAAAGGGGCATTCGATATGATGGCTTCGCGTTGTGTTGCTGGTGATTTAGAGCGGGCAGCACAAGTCAACGAAGAAATGAGTAAAAACGCATTGCGTGTGCTCGCAATTGGTTATAAAGAAATCGATGAAATTCCAGAAGAACCAACTTCTGAACAATTAGAAAATAACTTAATCTTCATGGGCTTAGTGGGTATGATCGACCCACCTCGTGAAGAAGCAAAAGCTGCCGTTGATGTTTGTCGTCATGCAGGAATTCGTCCAGTCATGATCACAGGTGACCACGTCATAACCGCTTCTGCGATTGCTAAACAACTTGGTATCCTGCAAGAAGGGGATCGGGCAATTACTGGTGTTGAACTCGATGCAATGACAGATCGTGAACTTGATGAACAAGTCGAAAACATTTCCGTTTATGCGCGTGTTTCCCCAGAAAATAAAATCCGTATCGTTAAATCTTGGCAACGTAAAGGTCAAGTTGTTTCGATGACCGGTGATGGTGTTAACGATGCGCCAGCCTTAAAAGCAGCAGATATCGGTTGTGCAATGGGGATTACCGGAACTGATGTTGCTAAAGGAGCAGCAGATATGACACTGACTGACGATAACTTTGCGACAATTGTCGATGCTATCCGTGAAGGACGTGGCATTTATGCCAATATCAAAAAAGTTGTTGGATTCTTATTAGGAACCAACATTGGGGAAGTTATTTTAGTCTTTATTGCGATGTTAATGTGGCATGAATCCCCATTACTTTCCATGCAATTATTATGGATTAACTTAGTTACTGATAGCCTTCCTGCAATCGCATTAGGTATGGAACCAGTTGAACCTGATGTCATGGATCACAAACCAAAACCAAAAAACGAAGATTTATTTGCGCATGGTTATGGAATCCGCATTATCCTGCAAGGGGTGATGTTCGGTGCTTTATCTTTAATTGCTTATTATTTAGGTAAACAAGGAATGGGAACAGTTGAAGGCGGACAAACAATGGCGTTTATGGTGCTTTCCCTTTCCCAAGTTATTCAAGCGTTCAACATGCGTTCTGAACGTTCCCTGTTCAAAATAGGAATCTTTACAAACAAAAAGTTAAATCAAGCAACACTTGTTTCCGCTTTATTAGTACTTGTTGTCTTATTTACACCTGTATCTAATTTATTTGGCGTTGTTATGCTTTCCGGCAAATTGTATATGATTGCTTTATGTTTGATTTTCACACCAGTTGTTGTGATGGAATTATCAAAAGCATTTGGTTTAATCAAACATCATCATTAAGATTCAATAAAGCAATGAATCATTAAATATTTAAGTTTTGAAAAGGAGTTATCGAGCAAAAGATAACTCTTTTTTTAGAAATGATTTAGCAAATTCATCTGAATAAAG
>Scrappy_p2__coassemble_1428_pt1 | contig 12013 bp, 10 predicted proteins | sample Scrappy_p2__metabat2_low_PE_008 | metagenome-assembled genome bin Scrappy_p2
GAAAGGCTGTGGATGCTTAATGGGTGCAGGTTTTCACGGAGGTTTTGGAAATACTTACGGTGCACGGAAAAATCATAAGGATTATATTGAAAAGACTTTACCTAAAGGTTCGCCGATAAAAATTCCATCTTCTGCTACGATCAAAGAGGAACGTAAAAACGGATATGATCAAGTAAAATATACATGGAAACAAGGTGATTATTCCTATACGAGTCGCTGGCATACACCCACTCCTAATGCTCCAGCTGGGCAAGGGGATTCGTGGGTTGTCGAACGTAAAAAAGCAGGCGTTGGATATGGAAAAAACGCACATCCAAAGACAGAAGAGATTTTAGTAGGAAAAAACAAATGGATTTCAAAAAAGAGTGGAGAGATGCAATAATAGCTCGAAAAAAAGGAACGCTAACAAAGGAACAAAAGGAGCAGTTAGACAATGGACATTGGAAAGATAAAAGATAATTATAAATTCTTTGAGAATTTTGATGATGAGCCTGAAATAATATTTGAATCAGATAGAGAAGATATGGAAATATTACATGTGTGGGAAGGCTACTTGGACGATATATTACGAGATCCAGACCTTGAAGGTGCTGGATGGTTAGGGTTCACGAGAGATTATCATCAATGCAAAGGAGCATTTGGAGATGAATCGATAGAGGTGATAACAAATATATCAGAATATTTGGATGATTTAAAATCATATGCGACCCGTAAATTTGATTATGAGGATACAAAGGATGTTTACGATATGCTTTTTTCTTGGTTAGAAGAGGCAATAAATAAAAAATGCAAAAAGATAATTGTAAAAGTCGTTTGATAAGTTTAATAAAGCAAAATTAATCTCCATTGTAGTTTCTTATAAGCTGGATAAGAATTTGAGTTGAAATAAATAACGAATGCCGATATAGGAATAGCACATGTACTAGGCACTGAATCGATTTGTTCACGATTTATGACACTTATTAAATTAAGTTTCCTCTAATGTGTATGATTTATACCCTATATAAAAGACGTTTTTTAATTGATCTTAATCCATGTCTAGGCAATTAGTATATGATGAACAATTAAATATATTCATCATATAAAAGTTATTAGTATGCCTGGAAAATCATCTTACGTATATTGTAGAAATATGCAATGCGATAAAGAATAAACATTTTAAATGGTTCTCTAATTTAATCCTCAGACACTGGAATGGATTCGCTATACAGATTTCTACTTGTTTAATGGCAAAACAGAGGGGATCAATCATAGAATCAAAACAGTTCGAAGCTTGTCTTATGATTTTCGAGATGATGAATATTATTTATTAAAGTGAATAGACATGAGTCGCTATAGATAATCTATGAATTAAGCGGCCGATATGATTGAAACTGAAAAATATGGTACATATCATGTCAGCAATACAGGCGAATATATTTCTTGGTACAACTTTGCTAAAGAAATCTTCAAACAAGCCAACATGAAAGTAAAAGTCGTTCCAGTCGGATCTGACCAATACGAAGCGAAAGCAAAACGTCCAACAAACTCTAGAATGGATCTTTCAGCAGTAGAACAAGCTGGATTCACACCACTTCCAGCATGGCAAGATGCATTAGGACGTTACCTTGAAGTCTTAAAAGACATGGGCGAACTTTAAGGATGAATCAATCCCATTTCATCTAAACAAAATCAGGCGAAGAACTCATATCGATCAATCGTTCGATATTCAAGGTTCTTCGCCTTTTAAATTACAGAAAGATTGTATGGTGAATTTGTTTAAAACTGAAATGATTCTTGCAGAAAATTTGCTTGGTTTAAATGTGATGTTCAAATAAAATTTTTTAATAGGTGGATTATCAAATTAAACGTAACATTTAATGTGAGTTCATAACTTCATTTGGTGTTTTGTATTAAGATAGCAAACTTTTCAGTATTTCATGCGTAGCTAACACATTTCCTTCTCTAACTCACATTTTACTCAAGTATGGGGAAAAATCGGTCAATATGAGAGAACAGAAGTAAGGTCAATGCAGTGATGAAAAAGAACTCTTATGATTTCGAATAAGTGTATTCTTGGCAAATCTTTAATTATGTTTTTTAAAATGCACTTTCAAAAAAATAATAAAATGTAAGATTTTGAAAGCGACGTTTATATGAAAACAATCTCAAGAATAACAACATATGCAAGTTGTCTAATGTAAAAAAACAGAGATTAGATATATTCAAAAAAGAGTGCGAGATGTAATAATAACTAAAAAAGACACCTAAATCATTGAGAGGTTGGAAACGACAAGAAAGGGAATTAAAAACGTAATTATGACGATCATTATATATGTGCTGACGATATTGTTGGCAATTGCAGTATTCTTTATCATCAAAAATAAACGATACAAAGTTGTGCCGTTTGTTAGTGGGGTTATTTTAATATTTTTTGGCGGATGTCTATTGATCTCGATGATCTCTTTAGTTGTTCCTTATGGAGAAATATTGATCTTTCCTCTAGGTTGCATCGTATTGGGCGTGGTCGTGATCTTGGCTGCGTTGAACGATTTCTATTCTTTAGTTCGATGCAAAGATAAGGTGGCTGGAATTTATCACGGCTATAACACGTACTATGGGGGAAATGGTGTTTCTACCCAAGCTCCTGTGTTTGAATATATGTATAACGGAACGCTCTACAAAGAACAGACAGCGCAAACAGTTTCTTATAAACTATTAACGCAAAAGATGAGAAATGGCCAAACGTATAATATTTATGTGGATCCGAAACATCCGGCTGTCTTTATTCTTCAAAAAAAGATAAAAGTGAGTTCAATCGTTACTGTTATTTTTGGAATTATGTTTTTTTCCACAGGTATTATTGCATTATGGGAACTATTCCCTGTATTTTTGAATTTAGTTCAATAGATATATTTTTTAGATTGTATTAATTCAAACGCTTCAAATAGAGAAAAATGAATATAAATCAAAAAGTTTTGATATGACAGTTGTGAAGCGTTAGATCTAAGTTTATGATATAGATCAAAATAATTTGATGTGAGGAGTGTTTTCATGACTGATTTTTCTAAAGATGCGACGATTTTTAAGGCGCTTTGCGACGTAAAAAGATTGGCGATCTTAGACGATTTAAAGAGTGGAGAAAAATGTGCGTGTGCTCTTATTGAAAAGATGAATATTAAGCAATCTGCACTATCCTACCACATGAAAATACTTTGTGATTCGGGCATTGTAAAAGCTAGACAAGAAGGGAAATGGACGCATTACAGTTTGAGTCAAAGTGGCAGTGAATATGCGTCAAAACGATTGTTAGAGCTTACTACACCAAATGAGGATCATCCAACAAAATGCTGTAAATAAAAGTCATCGAAAGGTGACTTTTATTTGGTATTTTCACATCAAAAAAAGTTGATCTATTAAACAAAGGAGGATCTGAATTGAGTATGATTCAATTTATATGGCAATTCATTCAAGATCAAATCTTAGGAATGAAGTGGTTAAATGATGGGATTGGACAGGGATTATCGGCGATTGGATTTGATATGAATACACGTTTAGGGGGAAGTGTTCAATTTTTTCTCTACGATGTTATTAAAATCACCATTTTATTATGTGTCTTAATTTTCTTGATCTCGTATATTCAAAGCTATTTTCCCCCAGAGCGCTCGCGTAAAATTTTAGGGCGATTTCATGGAATTGGTGCGAACATTCTAGCTGCATTACTCGGAACAGTGACGCCGTTTTGTTCGTGTTCTTCTATTCCCTTATTTATTGGTTTTACAAGTGCCGGATTACCATTAGGTGTCACGTTTTCTTTTTTGATTTCTTCTCCGATGGTGGATTTAGGAAGTCTTGTTTTACTCATGAGTATTTTTGGGGCAAAAGTAGCGGTTGTTTATGTGATTGTAGGTTTGATCATTGCGGTGCTTGGCGGAACGATTATTGAACACATGCACCTAGAAGATCATGTGGAAGATTTTATCAAACAGGCAAGTTATGTAGACATTGCATATGTCAGCTTGTCCTATCAAGACAGAATTCAATATGCCAAAGAACAAGTGATCCAAACGTTTAAAAAAGTATTTCCTTATATTTTGATCGGCGTTGGCCTAGGTGCAATGATTCATAACTGGATCCCCGAAACTTGGATTGAAAAGATTTTAGGAAGTGAAAATCCCTTTGGAGTAATCTTTGCTACGCTTGTCGGTGTTCCGATGTATGCCGATATTTTTGGAACGATTCCAGTAGCGGAAGCTTTACTTGCCAAAGGGGCGCAACTCGGGACAATTTTATCTTTTATGATGGCCGTTACGACATTGAGTTTGCCCTCGATCATCATGCTTAAAAAGGCAATAAAACCAAAACTATTAGGCGTATTCATTACGATTTGTACAGTGGGCATTATTGTTGTTGGCTATCTCTTTAATGCGCTGAGTGCGTTCTTGATTTAAGTGGAGAAATTAGACATGAAATTATTTGGACAAAAATTAAAAACAAAATCTTGTTGTTGTGATCAAACTTGCTTGCCAAAACAAACGCAAAATGAGCAAGTCAACAAACCAAAACAAGGAATTCAAATATTAGGTTCAGGGTGTGCAAGATGTACGGCATTAGAAAAAGCAACCCACCAAGCTGTTGAAGAACTTCAGCTCGATCTTGAAATTGAACATATTCGCGATTTTGCGCAAATTGCTAGTTATGGGGTGATGTCGACACCAGCTCTAGTCGTTAATGGTCAAGTGCTTTCTTATGGAAAAGTATTGACGGTCAATGAAGTAAAAGCATTGTTGAGTCAGTTAGAAATAAAGAAAGGTTAGGCGTTCATTGATGAAAAAACCAAAAGTCGCTTTTGTCTGTGTTCATAATTCCTGTCGTAGCCAAATTGCGCAAGCACTCGGACAACATCTTTGTGCAGATACATTTGAAAGCTATTCGGCAGGCACAGAAACAAAACCGCAGATCAATCAAGATGCTGTTCGCTTGATGAAAGAGATTTATCAAATCGATATGGAAAAAACACAATATTCGAAGTTGTTATCCGAATTGCCCCAAGTCGATATGGTGATCACAATGGGCTGCAATGTAAGTTGTCCAACGATGCCTTGTGAATATCGTGAAGATTGGGGATTGGCAGATCCGACGGGAAAAGAGGATGAAGAGTTTTCAAAAACGATCCGTGCGATCCATACCAAAATTCTTGAATTAAAAGAAAGAATTAAAAATAATGAATTTGTTTTAATGGAAAATCAATCCAACAATCAATAAGTCAATAGAAAAAGGTCTTCATAAAAGCGAGGATATTGAATCCACTTGCTGATGATGAAGACCTTTTTTTTGATTTCGTTTTGAAGAAAACGGATTGATTATTTGCTTTCTTGCGCTTCATCTTCTAATGAAGATTCTGCTAAGGAAAAAGCTGAGAGGGCGCTAGGATAAACGACTTCTTCAACATCGTTTTGTGAAGTTGAATCGCTTTGTTTTGTTTGATCCATTTTGTCATGGGTGTCTACGGACTTTGTTGAAGTCGGCATTTGTGAAGAAGAATCATGATGATAAAGATCTTCTTCGAGAATACCATCGGCATCAAATGCAAAGAGTCGAGGTTGGATGACTTGGAATTCAGATTGAGCTGAATTACTTTTTGTTGTTTGCGCAAAAGCAACTTGCTTGGAGCTTTCTTGCATTTGTTGATTCGAGTTTGCGTTTTGTTTTGAATCTTGGTTTAAACGCATATTTTCAAGAATCGTTGTTGGGTCTGCTTGGAAAGCAGATTGATTAAAGAACTCACTTGCTGGACGTTGTTTAAACTGTTCCAATTCACTTTGTTCTTGCGGCGTCATCGTAAAAGAAGCTAAATATTCTGCGACATTTTCCGCATTGGGAATAGAAGAATCAAGATCTGGACCATTATCTGGATTAGCTGTTGTATTTGGATATTCTAGAGTGCGATCCATTGCGAATGATGCTTGTGTATCATTCGCGTCTAAAGACAAGTGAGGATTATTGTTTAATCCTTCTTGATAGCCCGCAAGTTCAATTTCATGTGAGGCTTTGTCTTGTGCTAACTCTTTGATCAGTTCTTGTTCTTTGAGTTCGTTTTCTAGCTTGGCGATTTCTTGATCGACTTCTTCATCTTCTTCATACCAAGCCGGTCTGTTTTTGAAAAAAGGTTTAAAGATCCCTCTAAAAAGTGAATGGATTGGATGGAACGAAGGGGAAATCATTCCCGTACGTTCAATAAAGAGTTCAATGCCCAACATTAAGATGAACATCAACAACATGCCGATTCTGCGATCATGGATATAAACGAAGGCACTCATGCCAAAACCAAAGGTAATGGCACACATAATCAAGACACTTGTTGTTTGCCCAAAGCGAGCCATCAATTGGTGATGTAAGTGAGAGCGATCGGCTTGGTCGAAAGGAATATGTTTAATCTTACGACGTAAAATGGCCGAGAAGGTATCGATAATGGGCAAAATCAAAATCAAGATTGGAAAACTCAATGTCATCATTGTTGAAGACTTAAATCCAAGCAAAGAGATGGATGCGATCATACAGCCCAAAAATAACGAGCCACAATCGCCCATGAAGATCGATGCCGGATGCGAGTTGTATAACAAGAATCCAAGGATACTGCCCATCATGATTAAAGAGAGTAAGACGATGTCTCCTCGTTGATCGACAATTGAAATCGAACAAACAACCGAGAGCACAACGAGAATCATCCCGCCGCATAGACCATCTAAGCCGTCTAAAAAGTTAATCGCATTCGTAATACCGACTACCCACAGAATGGTAAAGATCGAAGTGATCATAGTATTGGTAATCGGAACACCGAGTACACGTAAAGTATCGACTCTGACGCCAAAGACGAGTAAGATCATGGCACATCCTACTTGGAGAAGAAATTTAAACTTAGCAGGTAAATCTAAAAAGTCATCCCACAGCCCAATTAAAAACATCAATGAACTGGCAAGATAAATACCGAGTATCGAACGGTCAGCTTTAAAGAATAAAGCCAGGCCAACAGAAAATGCGATAAAAATTGCGATTCCACCAATTCGAGAAATAATTCCATGGTGGATGGTTCTTTCATTTTGTTTTGCCCAAGCCTCAGTTTTGATCGACACTTTTTTGACAAGTGGAATCAAGAGGGTGGACAGACAAAACGGAACCACAAAAGCCAGAAGGGTTTCCATAATGACCACCTTTCTTTATGTAAAACAGTTTTATTATAGACAAGATCTGCCATAATTGAAAACTCAACAAAATCTTTAGTCTTTGTAAATTGAATTTGAGGACAAAGACAGAGCAATAAAATTTAGATTCAATTCAAAGATTCACTAAATGAAACAGAAAACAAAAAGACATCAAAATAAAGTTCTAGATGGGCAAACCATAAATCTCAACCCAAAATGGAAGGTTAAAGCAGCATCTTTGTAGAGATTAAATGAAAATGACAATCACCAAAGATTGAAGAAAAAGAGGAAGTGGAACTGGGAAAAAAGAAGGGAAATCTTTCGTCATAGATTTTGGATTGCTTTCAATTTCAAGTCTATATGTTGAAGGAGTAATAAAAAGAAGCAGAATGAAAAACAAAATTGCTTTTCATCCTCGAATTTTCAGTGGTGGTGATATAGTTGTGTTTATGATTTTTTGTCGACTATTGGATCACTTTGCGGATGCGATTCTGGATCAAATCAAAAACTCAAGCATCAAGACAGCTCTATACGAAAAAACATCTATAGTCAACATTAAGACATACAATCAATCAAAAGAGAAAAAATTGAGTTCGATCAATATCTTGTATTGGCCTTTTTTGTTTTGTATTTCAAGGAGAATTTGTCATGAAAAAACTCTTATTAATTTATAATCCTGTTTCTGGAGATGGCAGAATTGTGCCGGCATTATCGTCTATTGTCGATCTCATGACAAAAGAAGAATATCTAGTGACTGTTTATCCCACGCAAAAACCACTAGATGCTCAAGAACAAATTGAAGAGATTGCCCACGATTTCGACCGCATTGTAGTCTGTGGAGGAGATGGCATGTTACATGAGGCAATTAATGGTTGGCTCTCCAGTCCAAAAATGAAAAACAAGGCCCCAATTCTCGGCTATATTCCAACCGGAACAGTAAACGACTTTGCCTCAACTCATCAAATTAGTAAAGACCCAATAGAAGCAACCAAAATTGCGGGAGGAGGACATTGGGAGTCTGTTGATATCGGTCAGTTCAATGATCAATATTTTAGCTATGTTGCCGCATTTGGAATTGCGACTGCAGTGTCCTATCAAACGCCCCAACGCTTGAAACAAAAATTAGGACCTCTTGCCTATGTGCTTGAAGCCCTCAATTCTGTTGATTTTTCACATTGGGAAAATAACTGCGAAACGATGAAGATCTCTTGGCAAGATCATGAAATTGAAGGTGATTTCCTTTATGGAATGGTCTCCAATTCGCAATATGTAGCTGGACAAGATTTCTTCAAATCTAGTCTATTCGATTGGCAAGATGGATTACTCGAAGGTCTCTTTATTCGTCGACCGATGAATATCATAGATTTAAATACAATTATTGGCGGACTGACTAGAGGAGATTTCTCTCATCCACTTTTTGTCTTAGCCCAATCACCATGGTTTGACTTTGAAACCCACCAATCAAAGTGGACATTAGATGGCGAATATGGTGGCACGCAAGATCATGTCAAAATCCAAGTTGTACCCAATGCGATTAACATCGCAATGCCTCCAAAGCAAGATAAGAATACATAGGAAGAAAATTTATTCTTTGACAAATCAAATCTAGAATATAAATCAAAAGGACATTCTTAAACGAAATCATAAGGATGTCCTTTTTCAATGCCAGGGAAAGAGAGCGAACATTTGAGAAAAGTGAGAGGAATAGAACGGGGGAAAACGGGGTATAAAATATAAAAAAACAAATCAATCACTGCGAAAAAAGTAAAAGAAGTAATTAATAACGGAGAAACACTTTCAAGGAAACAATTAAAACATTTAGAAAATCTATCTCTAATTGAAAAGTGAATATTCATAGATTGGTGAATAAATAGTGAATATTCATGTTTTAAGGTGAATAAAGTGAATGTATAGATATAATGGAAGCAAGAGATTGTTAAATAGATTTTTTGATTTTAATTCAGAACGACAAAATAAAAGAAAAAGACAGATTGTTTTACTCAATACGATCTATATGCGACTGTTATTCAATATTTAGGTTAGAAAATAATAGAGAGATGACGCAATAGACATAGAAATATGGACTAGAGTGGAGGTGTTTTGTATGCAATATGAAAGTGAACGGATCGAATATAAATCGCAAATGATTGAAGATCTTTATCGAGAAGTGATTGCCTTTGCGAACACAGAAGGCGGAGTAATCTATATTGGTATCGATGATCAAGGCAATGTAACAGGAATTGATAATGTAGATGAAACATATAATCGGATCACAAATGGAATACGTGATGTGATTGTACCGGATGTTACGATGTTTGTGAGATATGTTCTTCAAGACGACAAGGTGATTCGAATCGAAGTCGGCCAAGGTTTGAATAAACCTTATTTTTTAAAAAACAAGGGAATGAAACCGAGTGGTGTTTATGTCCGTCAAGGGGCATCTAGCGTACAAGCGTCTTTTGAGCAAATTCGAAAAATGATCAAAGATGCGGATGGAGATCATTTCGAGGATTTACGTTGTTTAAAACAAGATTTGACATTCCAAACAGCGCAAGATGCTTTTTTGCGATATGGCGTCGAATTCTCAGAAGAAAAATATCGAGCGCTAGGCATTACAAATCATGACATCTTCAGCAATCTTGCTTTGCTTGTATCTGATCAGTGTCTCCATACGACAAAAATTGCCGTGTTTAACGATGAATCATGCACAGAGTTTAGAGATAGTCGAGAATTTGGTGGTTCATTATTCAAACAGTTCGAAGATTCAATAAACTATCTTGATCTGTGCAACAAGACGGTTTCCACAATTAAAGGAATGATTCGAACGGATAAAAAAGATTATCCGGATGAAGCGATTCGAGAGGCATTGTTAAACGCTCTGGTTCATCGTGATTATAGCTTTAGTGGCAGTGTCATCATTAATGTAAACGACGATAAGATGGAATTTATTTCTTTAGGTGGATTATTGCCTGGACTTACCAAAGAGGATATTCAAATTGGAATTTCGCAACCAAGAAATAAGAAATTGGCAGAAATCTTTCATCGCCTCCATTTAATCGAAAGTTATGGTACGGGGATTCGTCGTATTTTTAAACTGTATGAACATTGTCCTGTTCAACCAAGTATTGAAGTAACGACGAATGCTTTTAAAATAATGCTCCCTAATATGAATGCCAAGCATGATGCTATTGAAGATCGAGAAGAAGTCATAAATAGAATCCCATTAACCATTACACCACAGATGCAAAAAGTACTTGATTATCTAGTTCATCATGGCCAGATGAGTGATGAAGATTTGCAAGACTTATTAGAGATCAAAAGGACAAGAGCTTATCTACTGACAAAGCAAATGAATGAACAAGGTTTGATTTCAATTGTCGGAAGAGGAGTAAACAAGAGATACAAATTAAAATAGTCAGGTTTATTCTGCAGGATTAGCTTTACTTGCGGTGGTGAATAATCAAATTAAGTATCGCACTTGATTTGATGCATACCTCTAGAAAAAAACAAAGTTAATCTTTTAAGAAAATCATCGTATAATAAAAAACAAAATGAAATGGGGGGAATGACTAATGACAGAATACGAACTTTTGAAGCTTATTCAAGAGGGAGAGAATATTCATGTGGAGTTTAAAAAATCAACGAATGAGATCACAAAAGATGTATATGATACGGTTTGTTCATTTTCCAACCGGGAAGGTGGCACGATTGTCTTAGGCATAAAAGACAATGGAGATATTCTTGGCATAGCCCCAAATGCTGTAGATCATTTGAAAAAGGATTTTGTCACAACCATCAATAATGGAGAGAAAATTAATCCACCACTTTACTTGCAGCCGGAAGAATATTCTATAGAGGGGAAGATTATTTTGGTTATTCAAGTGCCTGTCGCTAGCCAAGTTTGCCGGCATCGCGGACGGATTTTTGATCGAAACCACGAGGCCGATATTGATATCACCAATAACTCCGACATGGTATATCAGCTATATGCGAGAAAAAGCGGTAGCTATTTCGTCAATAAAGTCACACGTTTTCAATTGAATGATTTACGTTCTGATTTGTTAGATCGGGCACGTGTGATGACTACAAGTCGCAATCGGAATCACCCCTGGAAAACTATGAGTGATGAAGAACTCCTGCGCAGCGCTGGACTTATTTTACGAGATGAAGAACGTCAAATTGAAGGAATCACCATAGCTGCAATTCTTCTTTTTGGAAAAGACTCGACCATTATGTCGGTTCTTCCTCAGCATAAAACGGATGCTATTTTCCGAGTTGAAAATTTGGATCGTTATGATGACCGAGATGTCATGATCACCAATCTTCTAGAAACTTATGATCGGTTGATAGCATTTGGACAAAAACATCTCAGTGATCCATTCGTTCTAGATGGAATTCAAAGTGTTAGTGCTAGAGATCAAATTTTGCGAGAGATTTTCTCCAACAGTTTGGCTCATCGCGATTATTCCAGCGGTTATGCTGCTAAATTTGTCATTGAAAAAGATCGGATGTATACAGAAAACGCGAACCGATCACATGGTCATGGAACTCTACAGTTGTCCTCGTTTGAACCATTTGCGAAAAATCCTCCGATTTCTAAGGTGTTTAGAGAAATTGGCCTAGCAGATGAGTTGGGATCTGGTATGAGAAATACGTATAAATATACCAAGTTATATTCTGGTGGGACACCGGAATTTATAGAGGGGGATATATTCCGGACAGTCATTCCGCTTGCGCCAATTGCGGTTGAAAAAGTCGGCCCGCCAGATAGGACCCAAGATAGGACCCAAGATAGGACCCAAGATAGGACCCAAGATAGGACCCAAGATAGG
>Scrappy_p2__coassemble_1561_pt1 | contig 10993 bp, 10 predicted proteins | sample Scrappy_p2__metabat2_low_PE_008 | metagenome-assembled genome bin Scrappy_p2
TTATTAGAGAATTTATTGTTTTAAATCACAGGAGGAAACAACTATGGAAAAATGGAAATGTAAAGTTTGTGGTTACATTCATGAAGGACCACTGCCAGAAGATATTATCTGCCCTTTATGCAAAAAACCTGCTAGCGCATTTGAAAAAATTGAACCAGCAAACAAATATGCTGGAACTAAAACTGAAAAAAACTTATGGGAAGCATTCGCTGGTGAATCTCAAGCTAGAAATAAATACACTTACTTCGCTTCTGTAGCAAAAAAAGCTGGTTACGAACAAATCGCAGCTTTATTCTTACAAACAGCTGAAAACGAAAAAGAACATGCTAAATTATGGTTCAAAGCTTTAGGCGAACTTGGTGATACAGCTGCAAACCTTTTAGCTGCTGCTGAAGGTGAAAATGGTGAATGGACTGATATGTACGTTCGTATGGCTAACGATGCAGATGAAGAAGGCTTCCACGATCTTGCTGAAAAATTCCGTGGTGTTGCTGCTATCGAAAAAGCTCACGAAGAACGTTACAGAGCTTTGTTAAACAACGTTAAAAACAATACAGTATTCGCTAAAGAAGACGAAACAGTTTGGGAATGCCGTAACTGCGGTCATATCGTCGTAGCTAAAACAGCTCCAGCAGTTTGCCCTGTTTGCGATCACGCACAGTCTTTCTTCGAAGTTAGAAAAGAAAACTATTAATCTTTCAAATGAGCATCGTCAAATGACGATGCTTTTTTTCTGCACAATTTTAAGTTTATCCATTCAAGAAACGATTTGTTTTTATATTTTCGTTAAACAGCCATTGTGTTTATTAACGATCGTTAATTTTTCTCTTTCGTTGTCGCCTTTAAAAAGCTTTGATATATTATTCTTTAAAGGAAAAACCTTTACTGTTAATTATGACTATTTAACTAAAAGAGTCATCCAATTCATAGATGTTTTGTAACAACATGACCATAAAATATTTGCCCATGATATTAAGCTTGCTTCTAATCGACTCATCATTTCAAAACAAGAAATTGATTGTACGATTTATACTCCGTATATTTTTAAAGCTGAATTTGTTTCATCTGCCATTAAGTCAATATATAAGCAAATCGTGGTCAATCATGTATAAAACGACACAGAATATGATCAAATTCCTATGTTGAAGATTTGATCAATTGAATTAAAAATGAATGAGTAGGCGAATGATATGATTTTTAGTATTTCTTCTGTATTTATAACATTATGTGTTTCTTTATTGCTGATCGCCTTATTTAGCTTTATATTGACGCACGAAAAAAGCTATCGTTTATTTAGATCAGATTTATTATTTATATTAGCGTTAATCACTTGTCTTCGTTTATTTTTTCCGTTCGAATTCCAATTCACAAAGACAATTGTTTTACCGCCTATCATGAATCCATTAATCGATATTTTAAATCTAGAAATATTTGGACAAATTAAACTCTTAAATATTTTATTGATTATATGGGGTATAGGAATCATTGTTGGATTAGGAATTTATATTCATAACGTTCTAACTGTAAATAAAGCTGAAAATAGAATCCTTAAAAATTCAAAACGAATAAAAATGTCTGAATTATTAAATGATTTTGCGTCTCCAGATTATGATGTTTATATATCTGATTCTGTTCCATCACCTATGGTTTTAGGATTTAAAAAGTGTATTCTGATACCAGACATTTCTTTTACGAAAGAAGAGCTTTTCAATATTTTAAAACACGAAGCACAACACCTAAGACAAAATGATATCTTATTGAAACAAGTTATTTCTATTTTAGTTATTTTGTATTGGTGGTTTCCTCCAATCTACTTTCTAAGAAAGAATATTAATTTTTATATTGAAGTTCGAGCTGATGAAAAGGTCACAGATCAATTGGATTCTTCTTCGACGTTAGATTATGCCCAAACTTTGCTAAATGTACAAAAAAAAATTCAGAATACGAAGAGTGTGTTTTCAAACAGCCTTTCTTCTTACCTGATCGGAGAAAGCAATAGTATTCTCTCTTACCGCATCAACTATTTGTTGAATAAACAATTCAAGAAAAAAACAAATAAACTATTGCTTGGTTTATTATTTATTTTACCTATCCTGACAAATTCCATTATTTTTGAATCGTATTTTTCCGATACTGTAATTACGGAGGGAACTCTTTCTGAAGAAGAATTAATAGACATTGGATATTTGATTCAACAAAACGACGGTACATATTTGTTTTGTATAGGAAATGAAAAATATCCAATTCAAGATCCAACAGATTTAATCAAATCAGGAATACATGTCATAAAGGAGTAACACTATGAAAAAACTACTATATTCTTATTTATTATCTTCATTAACATTAGGATTTGGTTTCTTTCAGCCTATTTCTGCCTTTGCACAGCAGATTGATCCTCAAACAAATGTCGAATCTAAAAAAGATATCATTGAATGGAGATATAAAATTGAAAATGGAAAGCTTTATAAGCGTCTCTATAATGCCTCAAAAGACGAATGGATTGGAAATTGGATCTTAGCATAAAAAACATTTATAAAACTGTGTCAGTTGCCAGAACTCTATCAGAGTTTATCTAGCACCTTACACAGTTTTATTTTATCTATGTCAATATTCACAATTTGAACCTAACCGCTAAAATCAACAAGATGTAATCCTAATAGAATCCCTATAAGTAAAAAAGGATAATTTATGAAAAAAAAGCCCGAAAAAACGATTCAGTTCTTTCGGGCTCTAATTTTGATTTGAATATTTTGGATCAATGATTCAATCGATTAGTTTTTTTCTAAAACTGCAGCACAACGATCGCATAAGCCATCTTCGTGTTCAGATTCTGTGTAGTTCCAGCAACGTGGGCAAACATGACCTACCGCTTTTTCAACTGCAACTTGGCATGCTTCATAAGCTTTCAATTCGTCTTGAGTAAATTCAACACGGCTGACCATTAACCATTGAGCTAAATTGTCGATCACAGATTTGATCTGTTTTTGATCTTCTTCGCTAATGTTAATTCTTAATGCAGCTTCGTTGGATTTTTTCAACTGACCAGCTTGTTTTGCTTCTTCTAATGCTTTAAGAACATCTTTTCTCATCGCAAGAGCTTTTGCCATATCTTCTTTTAATGTTGGATCTTCAACACTTAAACCAGATTTTTCAAAACGAGTTAAGTGAATTGATTCTTCATCAAATTTCATAAGATTGTTGATCTCTTCTGTTGTATGAGCAAGGATTGGAGCCCATAAACGAGTCAGCATGGAAGCGGCAACGTATAAAACAGTTTGTACTTCACGACGATCTCTAGAATCTTTTTGATCACAGTACAGAATGTCTTTTGTGTAATCTAAGTAGTAGCTAGATAATTCATTTGTCATCAGTGTTGTTAATGTTGTAACAACGTCAGCAAAACGGAATTCATCATAAGCTTTTTTGCATGTATCAACTGCTTCATCTAATAAAGTTAAGATATAGCGATTAGAACGACTCAATGTATTTACATCTAATAAATCTTGAGCAGTGAACGTATTTTCATCCAAGTTTGCTAAAAGGAAACGGAATGTGTTACGCACTTTACGATATGTATCGGAAACTTGTTTCAAGATTTTATTTCCCATGGAGCAGTCAGCCTGATAGTCTACAGAGCAAGCCCATAAACGTAAAATATCTGCACCATATTTAGTTGTGATTTCCGATGGAGCCATAGCGTTCCATTGTGATTTGGACATTTTCTTTCCGTTTTCGTCCATTACGAAACCATGAGAAAGAACTGCTTTATATGGGGAACGGCCATGAACAGCTGTACCAACGATTAAGGAAGAGTTGAACCAACCACGATATTGGTCACTACCTTCGAAATACAAATCAGCTGGATAAGAAATTCCTCTTTCGATCATTGCCCCTGTGTGGCTGCTTCCAGAGTCGAACCAAACGTCCATTGTGTCTGTTTCTTTTGTAAAGATTCCATTAGGGGAATGTTCACTTGTATAACCTTCTGGTAAAAGGTCTTTAGCTTCTTTTTCAAACCATACGTTTGAACCGTCTTTAGCAATCAGTTCTGCGACATGGTTGAAGATTTCTTCTTCCATTAATGGAGTTCCATCTTCTCCATAGATAATTGGAATAGGTACACCCCAAGCACGCTGTCTAGAAATACACCAGTCAGAACGATCGGAAATCATGTTGTGCATTCTTCCCTCACCCCAACTTGGTGTCCATTTTACGGAGTGGATTTGTTCTAACAGTTGATCGCGGATTTTATCAATTGATGCGAACCATTGTGTCGTTGCACGGAAGATAATTGGTTTTTTAGTACGCCAGTCATGTGGATAGGAGTGGACGATATCTTCGCGAGCGAGTAATTTATCTTCTTCTGTCAACCAATCGATTACAATTTGGTTAGCATCATCAACAGTTTTACCTACTAAACGTTCACCGCATTCTTCCATCATTCGTCCTTGTTCATCTACATTGACATAAACTGGAAGATTATATTGTTTACCGATCATGAAGTCATCCATACCAAAGCCTGGAGCGGTATGAACTAAACCAGTACCGGAATCATCCGTTACGTGTTCACCAACCATCACTAAAGATTCAATTTCTGGATATAAAGGATGATATGCAGTGATATATTCAAGATCTTTACCTTTGAACATTTCACCAACTGTATAGTTTTCGATACCAAATTGTTTCATTAAGGATTCAACGAGAGTTGCTAAAACAATTAAGTTACCTTTTTCTGTTGCAACACGAACATATTCAAAACGTGGATGAACACTGATTCCTAAGTTTGCAGGGATTGTCCAAGGTGTTGTTGTCCAGATTACAAGATAGTCATCGTTATTTAAAACGCCTTTTCCATCTTTAACTTGGAATTTAACAAAGATTGTTGGAGAAGTAACATCTTTATATTCGACTTCCGCTTCCGCAAGTGCAGATTCAGAAGATGGAGACCAATAAACTGGTTTTAAACCTTGATAAATCAAACCATCAGTTGCCATTTTTCCGAAGATTTCGATCTGACGAGCTTCGAATTTTGGTTGTAATGTGATGTATGGATGATCATAATCTCCAATGCTTCCTAAAGACAAGAAACCTTTTCTCTGACGTTCTACTTGTTCTAAAGCATAGTCGTAACAAATTTTACGGAATTCAGCGATACCGATTTTTTTGCGGTCATAACCGAGTTTTGTTACTGCAGTTTCGATAGGTAAGCCGTGTGTATCCCATCCTGGGATGTATGGAACTTTGTAACCTTCCATAAATTTAGATTTAACGATGACATCTTTTAATACTTTGTTCATCGCATGTCCTAAGTGGATATCACCATTTGCATAAGGAGGCCCATCGTGTAATACGTATGATTCGCATCCTTCACGTTTGTCTAACATTTTCTCGTATAGATGCTCATCTTGCCAATGTTGCTGGATACCCGGTTCTTTTTTTGCTAAGTTTCCACGCATTTCAAAGCTTGTTTTAGGCATCTGAAGTGTGTCTTTGTAGTCCATGTTTTCACCTTTCCTTTTATTTCATCATTGAATTAAAATCAATAAACATCTGTATCATTGATAGACCGCTTTTTTGAAAAGATCAATCATCAAAAAAAAATAGTCATCCTAAAAAGGACGACTATGCGCGGTACCACCTTAATTCTTCAAAGTTTGCCTTTGAAGCACTCACAGATAACGGTCTGTAGCCGGAAAAAACTAATACAAATAAATGGATCAAACATACAATTCAAATCCGTTTGGTTCGCTTTTTCAGCAACAAAGGGATACCCTAAATAACGCTCATCCAGCTTTTCACCAACCAGCTGTTCTCTAAAATCCTTTTATTTAGGACGTGTCTTTGTTTATGCTTATTGATATTTGTCGATATTAACTATAAATCTCCCTTTTCGAGACAAGCCGTCCACTTCGCCAATGCGAAACTTTCCGACACGTCGAATCGAGATGTTGTCATTATTGCACAGCGTTTTAACAGTTTCAAGAATTTCGTCGTTGACTTTAACAAACCGTTGACAAATCATATCTTTTGCCATCGTCCGTGAACAATGCGCAAGGGCACTCACGATACAATCCGCTCTCATACTCGCCGTATTAATTTTAAGTTGTTCAAACGTTAATGCAGGCATGCCCTTTGCATCAGAAGAAGTAAAACGAACACTTACATTGCCAATTTTAAAAACACTTGTCGCAATAAACTCTTCTACTGAAGGTAAACACACGATATAAATCGTATTTTCATCAGCTGTAATATCACCAATCGCATCACGTTCTAATCCTGCATGCATCAGTGCACCCAATACATCTGAATGAGACAACACTTTATTTGGATGTTGATAACTTGATTTTAAAATGGCAGTGTAACGTGGTTGTTCTAAATTCAAATTTGTATTCGACCAAGAATAATCTTGATATTCATCCCAATCGTATTCATTGAATTGTGGATTTGTTTGTTGGTCCATTTGATCTTTAGGATCCACTTGACCAACAATTAATCGTGCGCGTAATGCATTTTCTCTTCCCCCATCAAGATAATGAGGTACTTTTGTACATAAACGCAGTGCTTGATTTTGTTGGGCCGGCGTTAAAAAACCGGTCACAAACGGTAACCCAGATTTTTCAAAACGGATAATTCCGTTTGTGATATTTCTGGAAAACTGTTCCTGTCCGGTTCTTTGTTGTTTCATTGATTAAGCAAATGTTTCGTCTTCTACTTCGAGTTCCTGGTCATCTGCTGCTGTACCAAGATTGATAGTTCCGGCCACACCGATATCACTTGGATAGCAAAGAATTACATTCTGACCAATTTTCTGTACGTTACCATCTAATGCATAAACAACGCCAGAAAGGAAATCTACTGTACGACGTGCGAATTCGCGGTCAAGTTTATGAAGGTTTACAACGACTGCTCTTCCTTCTTTTAAACGAGAACCAACAACTTCAGCTTCACCGAAGCTTCTTGGTTCAAATAAAACCATTTTTGTTTTGTCATCTAATGGTGTAGGGCCATTTTTACGACGTGTTTCATAAGTGTTTGTTGGAGCTTTGTAAGTAGCTTCAGCAACGTTTGTATTTACAGGCTGTTCAACAACTTCTTCTTCGCCTTCGTATTCTTCATCTTCAGGTTCAACGAACGCTTTGAGTTTATCCATAAATCCCATGAAAAAAACCTCCTCTTTCGGTTCAATCTTATCAACAAGTTCTAATCATACCAAAGATCAAGATGAAAGAGCCCCTGATCCATTCGTACAATTGCAATACTTAATAAAGTAAATAACACATGTGCGCTTACTATATAAAAGATACAAAAAGATTTCAGCAAAAAAAGTGCTATCCTTAAATTGCGGGTCAAAAAGAGAAAACCAAAAACGAAAAGTAACAGCTTTCAATTTTTAAGGGGTTTATACTGAACACTTACAACCAGATAGCATGTTAGTCTTTATCAAGTAATCTATCTATAAGATTTATCTTGCACATAGAGAGTTTACATGATTCACCTAAAAAAAAGTAGAGTGAAGCATGAAATTTAGGAATTCACATTATTTTTCCTAAATCCACGTTTTATGAAACAAACCACTATTTTTCTTTCAAAAAGTCTTGTTCTTTCTATTTTTTACATCTTTGTAACGCGTGTTTCACGATAAATTCACCGATCTTTTCCATATAATTCAATATCTAAAAACTAATCAATAAAAATAAGATAAGATAAAGATATTTAAATTATTATCTCTTTTTATGCAATAAAATATGTCACTAAAAAAAGAAATCAACCTCTTCTTGAATTGTCGAGGTTGATTTCTCTACTATTTAATATTTAAGAATTATTAGCATGATCCGATATTACATGGATCATCTCTTATTGATAAGAGTTAAAATAATATATTATCAGAAATTATTGGCGAAATTATTCCGTTTCAATTAGACCATAACCACCATTATTTCGAACGTATACAACAGCGATTTTGTCTGTTTCATCATCTGTATAAATGAAGAAGCTGTGTCCTAATAAGTCCATCTTTGCAATTGCTTCGTCCAAAGGTAATTTTTCTGGGACGATACTCTTAGTTTTTACGATTTCATCTGCAGGATCAGGTTCTCCAAGTAAATCATAATCTAAAAATGCTTCGTATAGAGGGTTTCCTTTCTTGTTTGCCAAACGAGTTTTTTGTCTACGAATTTGGTCTTTTAATTTATCCACGACTTTATCAATTGCATTGAATACATCTGCGTCGGAAGTTTCCGCACGCAGAATTGCAAATTTGGTTGGAATAGTCACCTCAATCTTTTCTTTTGTTGGATAAGATGTGAGTAGAACGTTTGCGACGTCGTTTTCACTAATCAAGAAATAGCGTTCCAAACCTTTTAGTTTTTTTGTTACTCTTTCTTCAAGAGCTTGGTTAACTGCGTAGTTCTTGCCAACGATATTGATTTTCATAAGATCACTCTCCGTTTCAATACACTTCATGTTTTGAAGTATTTCTATGATTAAATGATAGTTCATATCTATTCTTGAGTCAAAAACAAACCAACTTAGCCACTTTATGATCCAATTCAGTCCACTTTAAGCTTTTTTATTGCATTGTTTAATTTTTTGTGATTCATAAGATAGAGTGCAAGAAGTCTTTTTCTGTATGTCGTATCCTTTTATCCATCGTTATATAAAATAAACACTTTTTTAAACATCTTGTAATTTTTTTGAAAATAATTTATTTCTTACTTTTTCTTTCATTCTGTTTTCGATATTATGTGTGAAATTAAAAACTATAAATTCATAAGGATACGCAGTACAATTTTTGCGTCTTGTGAATATTAGATATACAAAGAAAGAGGTCTCTAATCTTATGATTATTACTTTAAAAAAGACAGCTCCCGAACAAGAAGTGAATCATTTGATTCACAATCTTGAAGATCGTGGTTTAACAATTACCCGCATCGTCGGTCAAAACTATGACGTTTTTGGTTTAGTTGGCGATACAGCTTCCATTGATGAACGTTCTATTTTAGCTAACCCAATTGTTTATAACGTACAACGCGTTGCTCAACCTTATAAGCTTGCTAATCGCATGTTCCATCCGGAAGATACAATTGTTGACGTTTGTGGCATCCCTATTGGTGGCAAAAAAATCATCATGATTGCCGGACCTTGCGCAGTAGAAGGTGAACAAGCAATTTGTTCTACTGCTGGCAAAGTCTTAGAAGCTGGTGCCGACATGCTTCGTGGTGGAGCATACAAACCAAGAACTTCTCCTTATTCTTTCCAAGGGATGGGCAGTGCTGGAATTGAAGCGTTAAAAAAAGCAAAAGAACAAACTGGATTACCGATCGTAACTGAATTAATGAGCATCGATAAACTTGATGAATTTGTCGAAAATGTAGATGTGATACAAATTGGTGCCCGCAACATGCAAAATTTTGATTTATTAAAAGCTGTTGGCCGGACAAACAAACCTATCCTTTTAAAACGAGGACTTGCCAATACAATCGAAGAATGGATTATGGCAGCCGAATATATTATGTCCGAAGGCAATCCGAATGTAATTTTCTGCGAACGTGGTATCCGTACGTTTGAAAAATACACACGCAATACGCTTGATTTAGCCGTTATTCCAATTATTAAAGAACGAACTCACTTACCCATTATTATTGACCCATCTCATGCGACTGGCGATTGGAAATTAGTAGAAGCGCAAGCTTTAGCGGCGATTGCTGCAGGCGCGGATGGTTTAATCATTGAAGTGCATGAAGACCCTGCACATGCTTGGTCTGATGGTGCTCAATCCTTAAAACCGGATAAATATGCCCAACTCATTCAAAAAGCACGAGCAATAGCTTCCGTTGTTGGCAGAACCCTTTAAAATAGAATACATGAATCAAATTTTAGACAACCCGTTTCCTTATTCCAATACGAATAAGCGATACCATACTTTCTCATATGCAACCAAAGAAATGTATCATCATAAAGTCGCAAAAATCCCACTCAACGCGGGATTCACTTGTCCAAACCGTGATGGCACAAAATCAGTGGGTGGCTGTCGCTTTTGTTCATCAAATGGCAGTGGTGATACCATATTAAGCGCACAAAGTACACTTGAAACCCAATTCACAAATAACTTAAAACGTGCTCAACAAAAATGGCCAGATTGTTTAGGAATCCCCTACTTCCAATCTTTTTCCAACACATACGCGCCATTAGAATTACTCAAAAAGATCTACACGCCGTTTTATCAGCGTGACGATATCGTCGCAATTGCGATTGCAACACGCACAGACTGTTTTACCGAAGAACAAGCTAAATGGTTTTCAAAGCAAGAGAAAACAACTTGGCTTGAATTTGGCTTACAAAGTATTCATGATGAAACTGCCAAAGCGATGAACTTTGCGCATAGTGCTCAAGATGCTAAAAAAGCAATTGAACTTTGTCATCGATACCATCTTAAATCTTGCCTACATATTATTAACGGCTTACCAAACGAAACAGAAAAGATGATGTTAGAGACCGCAAAATTTGTTGCTGATCTCCATCCCGATGCTATTAAAATCCATATGTTGCATTTATTAGACAACTCTGTGCTCGGTCAAGAATGGAAACAACAGCCTTTTGATCTTTTGACTTTAGAACAATATGTCTCCATTACTTGTGATCAACTAGAAATCCTTCCACCTGAAATGATTATCGAACGTGTCACCGGTGATGGATTAGCGAGTGATTTACTTGCTCCGCTTTGGACACAAAAGAAAACAATCGTTGCAAATGAAATCGATAAAGAGCTATTGCGAAGAAACTCTTGGCAAGGCAAATATTATGTCGCAAACAAATAAATGACTTGAAAGCAGACTACTGCAATCATTTCCTTATTTTTGAGCAACACTCTATCCGATCCCTTGTTGCATGAATAACCGCACAAAAAATATTGTTTAACGTAATAGAACGGTCTTTATTTTCAGGCCGTTCTTTTTTCTTATAAATTTGATCAGCCTTCAGCAATAAAAAAAGC
>Scrappy_p2__coassemble_2101_pt1 | contig 8121 bp, 7 predicted proteins | sample Scrappy_p2__metabat2_low_PE_008 | metagenome-assembled genome bin Scrappy_p2
TTTATATCGTTAGCTTTCATATATTTTACAAAAAAATTAGCGTTGTATATGACGAAATGAACCTATACACTTGACATAATCATTACTATACACATAAATATAATATACGCATTGCAAAAAAAAACGAATCGTACCAACAAGAGTTTTTAGTAACTGTATTTCACTATAGCATTTCCGAATTAGATCGTTTAACAAATAAGAAAAGCACCAGCTAATAATCTTGTCAGGTGAGAAAGGCGGATCAAAAATGAAAAAATGGTTATCTTTATTTTCGGTATTTCTTATATCTCTAACACTTTGCTCCTGTGGGAACGCTTCGTCGGACGAAAAAAATGCAGCTCAATCTTCAAATCTTATGGTTGGTGAAGAAACCATCTTAGATTTTTATACTATTCTTGAGCAAGTAGGAATTGATAAAAATGATATCGGCGAGGTTACAAAGGTAGAAGATTGGCGACTCGGTCCTGCATATAGCTTTTCATTGTATGATTCGACATTAGAAGTTCATTGCAATCCTGATGGGACTGTTCAAACATTAGGGCTTGGATTAGATGTTGATTTTTATAAGTTAGGATATGAGCCCTGGACAATAGATAATTTTATTGTGGATCCCTATATCAAATCTGCAGCAATTGAAAAGACAAAAGAATTAGTTAAGGCCTGCTTAAACTTTCCGGCCGCAGCTGATTTTCCATGGTTAGATTGGGCTGTTGGTAGAAGTTTTAACTGGTATGAAGTCAGTAGCCATGTAACAGCTAAAAATGCATTTGGCGTTGAAAGTGAAATCCCATTTAGAACTATCTTTTGGGTAGATGACGATTCAATAAAACCTATTTATCTCGAAGTAAACTTACAAATAATTCGTGATGAACGTGCTGCATATCCGCTACCTGAACGAAAAGAAGTCGCAGTTTCAGCTCAACCTTCGGAAAATGGAACTATTCATATTGTTGATGGCCAACTTGGAGATTACGGTAAAAAAGTTCAGTTAGATAGCCAAGAATATGACTGGTATATGGTTCCTGCGGGAAAATATAAAGCAGTTAGCAATGTAAAAACTTGTACTATATATATTGATAAAAACGAGATCACTCGTAACTCTAGTGGATATGTTGAAATGCAGAACGTTGCCACTCACACATGGAGTTACGGTGAAACCATTGAAATTAATGTCGGTGAAGATGAACATCTCTTCAATGTATACGGAGCCGACTACACTCTAACTCCTATGTCATGAAATATAGGCTGATGAGTATTTGCCGATAAATCTCGTATACAAAATAGAGATCATTTATTTTCATAAAAAGACAAGCGATAAATAATACTCAAACAGAACATTCCTAAAATTCGTATACCGAAAACCTTGAACCACTTTTCGAGAGTGAATAATAACTCGCACCACAAGTGCGTAGCTTATTTCTCTGAAATGGTTCAAGTTTTTTTATCCTCAATATGTAAATACACACGAATCCCCCACTCCTTGTCCTGGAGCGGCAACCCGCTTCTTAGCTGATTTCGATTCGTTCTTTTTAAATCAGCTCACTGAAGAGCGTATCAATTAGATCATTACAGTACAGTTTCCTCAATAAGAACGCGGTTATATGACCGCATTCTTATTGAGTTTTTTAATACTTGAGCTATAATATAAATACAAGGAGGTGTCTAAGTGGGAAAGCAAGCCAATACACAAGACATTTCAACGTTTCTAGCCAAGATGAAACGACAGGTATCTGCAGGAAAATATGATTTCGTTCCACGAAGAAAAAATATGCAAGCCTTAGCGCAACACGGTTTAACCATTTCAGATGCAAAAGATGAAATATTTGGCCTTGTAGTTGAGGACTACTATAAAGGACCCAAGCAAGACCTAGACCCTCTTAAGCCCGGAGATATTTGGGAATTTAAGAAAAACATAGATGGACAACAGTTCTATATCAAAGTTAAAATCGTACAAGTGAATGGTGAAGATATCGTCAAATGTCTTGGATTTCATCAAGATGATTTTGCCTAGAGTACAGGAGGTGGCGTCAATGAGAAAATATTGTGAACAATGTGGAAAAGAGATAGAGACAAAAGTTATATCTAAAAGAGAGTCTTATAATGTCTGTGGCGAGTTAATCGAAGTAGACGCTCAGGTCCTAGTATGCTCAGAATGTGGAGAAGAATTTTTCTGTGAAGAATTAGATAATGCAACGTTGGTGAGTGCGTACAATGAATACCGCAGAAGGCATAAGCTTTTACTTCCAGAAGAAATAAGGAAAATCAGAGAACAATACGGTCTAAGTCAAAGAAGTTTTGCAAAACTCCTCAACTGGGGAGACAAAACGATTTGCAGATATGAAAATGGCTCTATTCAAGATAAAGCGCATAATAGCATTCTTTTGTTCCTTCGCGAACCTGAAAACATGAGAACGTATCTTACAGAGAACGAAGTAACTTTGGATGAAAAACAAATCAGAAGACTTTTGACGACCATAGAAACGTTAGAGGAAAATAAAGAATTTCACGCAAGCCATAGAATTTTCGATCTATTTTTTTCAAATGTTCCCTGCGAGGAAAATGGATTCAAAGGATTTGATTATGACAAATTCTGTGCAATGGTTTTGTTTTTTGCACATAAAAATGGTGAATTGCTTAAAACAAAGCTAATGAAATTGTTGAATTACTCAGACATGCTTTTTTACAAGGAAAATGGTATTTCTATCTCTGGTATGAAATACGTTCACTTCCCCTATGGTCCAGTGCCTGATCATTTCGAAATTCTTTTGGAAAAAATGCAAGTAGATCATATAGCTCATATTGAAATAACTTGCGATAACGGTTACGAAAGACATCAAATAATTCCAGAGCGTGATATCCCATTCGATGAATTTTCCAAAGAAGAACTCAACGTGTTGCAACGTGTATACAATAAATTTGCACACTTTGGATCTGTTGAAATATCGGAGTATTCTCATAAGGAAAAAGGATATACTTCAACTAAACAAGGCGAGATCATCTCATATGCCTATGCTAAAGAAATAGAACTAGATAATTGACGTGATAAAAATTAAGCGGTCTCAAGTATTTTACTCGAGGCCGCTATTTGAATTTATTGATTAAATATTGAGGTGAAGAAAAAATAGCAATCAATTTTCTTCCCTTACTGTTGTCCTGAGCATCAATACGCAAGACACATATAAGAAGCAAAACTTGTTTTTTTGCGCTATGCACGAGGATCGAAATTAGAATCACATTGAATTCATTCGATTTAGTTTGGATATGTAATATTGCCAAGAATCACTTTTTGGCTTGCACCTGTTGCTTTAGGTACATTTGAGAATTGATGATGCATTGTTTCATTTCCCAAAATCACAAAGGCAATCGCTTCTTTTGCGTCTGAAGAATAACCTAAATCTTCTTGGCACAGCACCTTGATTCCAGATAATTCATCACTCAACATCTGTTTTAATGTTGCATTATGAGCGCCACCTCCACCAAGAACGACTTGTGTTAACTTGTGATTGGGTAAGATGAACTGTCTATAGTTTTCGGCAATCGAATATGCGGTAAACCAAGTGAGCGTTGCAATGATATCTTCAGGTGCATAGGTTGCGTATCGATTCAAAATATTGTGGGTGAATTCACTACCATATACTTCGCGTCCAGTTGTTTTAGGTGGTGCCATCACAATATAAGGATCTTGTTTGAGCTCATTGACCAATTCAATAATCAATTTTCCTTTTGTTGCTGTATTGCCATTGGCATCATAAGGTTGATTGAATAGACATTGCATCGCTTCATCAATCACCATGTTTCCTGGACCGGTATCAAATGCGAAGACATCATCAATACTGGCATGGGCTGGTAGCACCGTGACGTTGCCAATTCCACCAATATTTTGTAGAGCGATCGCTTCGTCTTGTTTGGAATATAAAATATATTCACTAAAAGGAACTAAAGGCGCTCCTTCTCCACCAGCTGCCATATCTTTCACACGGAAATTAGCAATACAAGGACATCCACATTGTTGGGCAATCACTGCACTTTCCCCGATTTGAAGCGTCGATGCGACGTATTCCGTTGTGTTTCGGGGAATATGATAAATCGTTTGTCCATGGGATGCGATGTAGTCTAATTGCGTTGTTTCGATTCCATATTGCAAACAAACAGCTTGTGCTGCTTTTGCGAACAATTCACCTAATTCAAAATTCAAACTGCACACTTGTGCTACGTTTGCGTTATTTTGGCAACATTGTTTAATCTTTGCTTGGGTTGAATCAGGTAATGGTAACGTAAGAAAACTTAATTGTTTCACCGTTGTTGTATTTGCTGATCCATGGATTTCGCATAACACTGCATCAATTCCATCCAAGCTTGTTCCTGACATTAAACCTACTGCTAACATATTAGCCTTTCTAACTATTTAATAGTTGAATGAGTTGTCGAGTTTTGATTAAATCATTTTTCGTTTGATCATAGTGCAATTTGCTTAGGCAATAATATAACAAGTCTGTAAATGCTAATGTCGAATTTCGTGATGTGATAGAACCTAAACGCAATTCTTTTTCTTTCACAGGGATATATAAGGCGTTATCTGCTAATGAAGCTAACGTTGACTTCGTATTGTATTGCGTAATCGCAATGACTTTCGCCCCTTTACCTTTCGCAAATTTTGCTAAATCATTAATGATCGGCGTTTCTCCTGAATAACTTAAAGCAATCAAAACGTCGTCTTGATTAATGTGCGCAATCCGCGCAGCTAAAATGTGCATATCTTCGTAATACACGACATCTTTATCAATTCGTGTCAGTTTATGCATTAAGTCTAAACAAGCAATTCCGGACCCACCAATTCCCGTTAAATAAATTCGTCTGGCCGAGTCCATCCAATCGATCGCCGTTCGTAAAGAGTCTATGTTCAATAACTTGTAGGTACCTTCCATATGTTGCGCATTGATCGTTTGAATTTTCTTAACCATGACATTTAGAGAATCTTGTTCTTCAATGACAACATTGAATATTTCATCTTCTTCTTGATCTTCATCTAAGTTTTTGGCTAGATCAACTTTTAATGCTGTTAATCCTTTAAAACCTAATTTTTGCGAAAATCGAATCCAAGAAGCCGCACTTGTATGCGTCACTTCTCCTAATTCTTGCGCGCTTTTTTCAATCGCTTCATTGCGATGGTCCAAAATGTATTGCGCAATGATTTTTTCATTTTGAGTAAATGATCCAAACCCTTTTTTAATTTTATATATACAACTCATGATCGATTATCCTTTAATTGTTTCGCCAATAAATATGCGCCATAACATGGGTCATGTTTAGGGGCACACAAATGAACGTTGTCATCTAATGTTAAATATGGACGAATAAAGGACAAACCTTTCCAAACTCCACCGGTGTAACTGACATGAACTGGATGGTTAAAGTCTTTGGCTAGAGAATGGATCAATGATGATAATTCTTCTGCTAACTTTGCATAGATCTCTAAGGCAGCCAAATCATGATTTTGGGCTAGTTGATACACAATTGGTGCAAGAGAAGCGATATGATCCCTTTTATTCGCCAGTTTAGTGTTTACAAAAGAAATAATATCATAATCATCTTCTAAATCGCAGGTATTTTTTAGTACGTCCACAAGAGCAGTTCGTGGTTTTCGACCATCCACTTGCTTGGTGTATTCTTGCAATAATTGCTTCGCTAACCAATAGGCACTCCCCTCATCGCCTAGCGTATAGCCCCAGCCACCAACGCGTTTAAATTGGCCATTTTGATAGCTCAGTCCCATCGAACCTGTCCCAGCGATCACAAAAATGCCTTCACTACCTTCTAAAGCCCCCAACAATCCGATTTGCGCATCATTAGCAATGCGATAGTGCATGCCTTGAAAACTTTCGGCAACTCGACTTTCGATCTCTTTTCGCAAAGTGGCATCATTTCCATATCCAGCCAAGCCACATCCGATATATACATGATCATTAGCTACAGAATCTGGCAATACAGTCATGACGCCTTGTTTTAAAATCTCAATCGCTTGGTCTTTGCTTGTTTGTAATACATGGCAACTTGGCAGAACAATTTGATCTAAAACATGGGCATGTTCGTCATAGAGCGTAAAAGCTGTTTTTGTTCCACCACCATCAATGCCAATAAAATAATCCATACTTAAGCCTTTCGAATTCTAAATTTCTGCCATGGTTTAATGTAGTCTAATAAGAATAATTCTTCTTCTTTAACATGACCAACGACATTACTCATGCCACTGTTTTTCATATCATGGAGAGCAATTTGTAGCTCACCGGCATAATGTCCATATTCACTACTTTCGATGATGACATCACCACGACGGATGAGTTCTGGCGCATTGAACAATTCAAAATGATGTCCTTTGTATTTCACGCGGGATTGTGTAGAACGAATCATATTTTCATTTTGATCGCCACGGTTAAAGTGTAATTCTTCAAACAAAATCTTTTGTTCAACTTCACCAACATGATCCACTAAATCGATATCAAATGTGACTAAAGATAAATCCAAAGTCGATACTTTATCTAATTCTTCTTGCGTTGGATAGCAGTTAGAAATGATGAAGTCATCGACACAATCTAAAGCGATGAAGTGTTTAACTTGGATATCCATCGGTAAATGACGATGCATTTCTAATGTCGGTAAACCTTGCGTTACAGGCCATGATCCAAATGTATTGTCATTTTGGCTTGTAATGAAGGCAGCCGTTTGTAATCCATATTGTTTAAAGCGTTTGGAACAAGAAATGAAAAAGTCTAATCCCAATCCGGAATAGTCATGTGGATAGAAGTTATGACATCCGTATAATTTGTAGCGATTCGGTTGGAAGTCCATGATTGTATCAATTGTATGAACATCATTGGACATATTGATTTCAATGATCAATCCTTGTGGATTATAGGTCATGATCGATTCTTCACTGCCTGTAAATCCCATATCTAAACGTAAGCCATCCGCACCGATTTCTTTAAAGAACGTTAAATCGTTGTAGCTAATGCCTAATTGATTAAATACACGTGGGGATACATCGACAATAATTTCAAAGCCCAATCCTTTGGCATATACATTGATTTCTTTAAAATCTGCAATAATTTCTTCTTTACTTTTATTCACGGATAAAAGGCAAGAGAAGATACGTTGAAAGCCTGCTTTTGCGGCTTGATCAATATAGTTTAAAATCGTTTGTTTATCGGATTTTTCTGGATAAATGGAAATACCTAAGCGTCTCATTGTGTTCTCCTTTATAGAATAAGCCCTGTTGAAAAATAACAGGGCTTAAATAGAATTCATTCTTTATAATACTTCTGCTTCTTGGTTTTGTTCTTCTTCTACTAAGTTTTTGTCGTACATTTTGAAGAATGGATAGTAGATGATTAAATCCAATACAATTAAACCAATACTTAATACAGCAGCACGCCAGTCATTTCCGCATGCTAAGAACGCCCCAATTGGACCAGGCAATGTCCAAGGTGCAGTGGCAACAACGTGACCAACCATACCAGCACTTGTTAATAACCAAGCAATAATTGCATTCACCATTGGTGCAATGATAAATGGAATGATTAACATTGGGTTCAATACAATTGGCGCACCGAAGATCATTGGTTCATTGATGTTAAAGATGGAAGGCACTAAAGATGTTTTTCCTAATGCTTTACCATAAGCAGATTTACTTCTGAATGCGAACAATAATGCTAATGCAAGAGTCGCACCAGAACCACCGATCCAAATAAACCATTGGAAGAAAGGTTCAGCCCCAATATTTGGGATAACTTGACCTGCAGCCCAAGCAGTTGTGTTTTCTTCAATTAAGATTAACCATAATGGACGTGCGATTGATCCTACGATGGATACACCATGGATACCGAAGGACCAGAAGAATGTTACCAAGAATACTAAGATTAAAACGGATGGTAATGTGTCTGTTGCACTAACCAATGGAACAATCAATTTACTGATCATGCCGTGAACATCAATCTGTAAGAACATGCAGATTGTTGCCACAACGATTAATACGATTGCAGTTGGTGTTAAAGATTCAAAGGAACGAGCAACGGATGCTGGAACTTGAGGAGGCATAGAAATTTTGAATCCGCTTTTTTGAGTGAA
>Scrappy_p2__coassemble_9876_pt1 | contig 2122 bp, 1 predicted proteins | sample Scrappy_p2__metabat2_low_PE_008 | metagenome-assembled genome bin Scrappy_p2
GAACATCATAAATGGATACAATTTTTGTATCATAACGTTTAGCCCATCTCTGTGCCTGTTCTTTGATGATGGTGCAATAAAATCCATGGCCAAAATCCTTTGTATTTCTTCCAATTCTGATTTGCGGAGTTTTAACTGGAGTATATCCACCACGATAAACTGTCATTATCGCCATTGAAACACTCCCTTCATTAGCCAAAGTATTCTTGCATCAGACTATCAAAAAGCAATTGTGTTTTATCTAAAGCTGCTTGAATTGCAGATTTTGATTTGTCTACTTGGGCAACAAAGTTTGCAAATTCATTTTGCATTTTTATAGGAGGATTAAGAATCTTAGTTTTTTTTATTTCTCCAAGATGAAGATTGGGCACACCAATACCTTTTAAACTTCTATTAAATTGTTCCTTTGTTTCTTGAGAGTTTATAGCTGCACATAAATAAATTGAATTCATTTCAATAGGTCTAAGTAATGCCAAACTTACATAGATATCGAATATCTCATCTACGTCCACAATTGCTGCAACACCTGTTGTCCCGTTTTTAGCAAGAAGAATATCTCCTTTTCGAGGTGCTATACGTTTGTAAAGATTATTGTGCAAACATTCTGGTATATACTTTATGCCATCCCAATTTATCTTTCCAGACGTAACGTCTTTCGAAGATAAAAACTTAAACCCATTAATAATGTCATCAGTATACTCAGGAGTTTGATGTGTACCATCCTTTATCTGTTCACACACACTCTGAATAGTACAAATATCATATTCAAACTTATTGTCGTGTATTGTTCCAAACATCTCGACAAATCGCGCCTTAATGAGGTCTTCGTACTTTTGTAGTTCTTGTTTTCTCTGACGGATAATTTCTTCAATTATATCCATCATATTCATGATTATTTCCTGTTCTTTCTTGCCTATAATTGGTACTTGAAGATCTTCAAGAACCGATTTACTAATTGCTTTAAAAGTGCTTCCTGTTCCTTTATTGTTGAGTTCTTTATTTTGGGCTTTTAAAAAATGAAAAACATAATTTCTTTCAAAGTCATCCTCTATGGTAATAGCCGCCAATCCTCGGCCAATACAACATTCCTCTGCTGCATAATTCAATGCCCCTATTGGAGCTCTTACAGAAATTAAAATATCATTCTCTTTTGCTATTTTTTTAGGTTTACTGCACCAAACTCTTGCTGTTGGATACAATTCCCCGAAATCAGCATTTCCTTGGTAAAATGGAATTCCATTTTTTTCTTCATTATAGCTTGAAGAATCCGGTGATTGTCCCATTACAATAGTAGCTATATCTTTTAATGCTTTATACTCCACCATTTATTCACAAAAATCCGAATTTACCATTCAGATTTTTCCTCCTTTCTATCCTTTTAGAAGCGCTTTGAGTTCTTCTAAATTTTTATCGATTTCTTGATTTAACGCTTCAATATCTGCAAGTATTTCGCTAGTAGGTGGATATTCCACTTTTTCATAAACAACTTCTTTATATTTATTGATGGAAAGATCGTAGTCATTCTCCACAATTTCTTGCTTATCCACTAAGAAGCTTTGTTCTGTTCTCTTTCGTTCTACTTCTTGATCTAAGTGATTAAATCTTTCGATAATGTCTGGAATATCATTTTCATTGATTGGGGATCTCTTATCGTCTAATGAATATCCATCGGCTTTCATATCGTAAAACCAGACTTTGTCTGTTCCACCATGGCCTGTTTTGGTAAAGATTAAAATTCCAGTGGATACTCCGGCATAAGGTTTGAATACCCCAGAAGGCATTGAGATGACTGCTTCTAGTCTATTGTCTTCAATAATAGCTCGTCTGATTTGTTTATGCGCTTTACTGGATCCGAATAATACGCCATCTGGAACAATGCAGGCGCATCGTCCACCAATTTTTAACATTCTGATAAATAAAGCTAAGAACAATAATTCCGTTTTCTTTGTTTTCGCTACTTTCAACAAATTAGAAGAGACAGAATCCGCATCTAATGTGCCTTTAAATGGTGGGTTAGCAAGGATCAAAGAATATTGATCACTATCGCCATTTTGGTCAGATAAACTGTCTCGATATTCGATGATTGGAGATTCTACGCCATGCGTCATCATATTCATCGCGC